>JAAUXT010064795.1_pt1 | contig 72896 bp, 63 predicted proteins | sample 7278171 | NCBI WGS metagenome assembly JAAUXT01 (sample SAMN14350112, study PRJNA611818) | marine sediment metagenome | isolation source: surface marine sediment (1.8m) | place: French Polynesia: Moorea | collected 2018-08
AGCGAGAGACTCTTTTTGTGGGGCTGAGCGCTCTTTTTTGAGACTCTGGTGTCGCGCGCGCGCGCGCGCGCGTGTGTGTGTGTGTGTGTGTGTGTGTGTGTGTGTGTGTGTGTGTGTGTGTGCACATACGTATGTGTCCGGACATTGGGACAATGGCAGTGGGGTCTCGTCCCGAAAAATTGGAACCAGTCAGAAAATCGTGGTCATGTTGGGCAACTTTGACATACAGAACCCAATGCAGTGCACAAAACTCATCTGAAATGTCACACATAAATCCAGATGTGCAATGTATCACCAGTTTTGCCACTTCAGAAAGCAGCTGCGCCTTTGTTCGCCCGCGGGGTCAGAGGCAATTCAAAGGAGTCCTGAACATCCGCTGAGAAAACCAAAACAATTTACTCTGCTCAGTTTTGCAGTCCAACACAAGCGATCAGCGTGAAGCATTTGTGTGTAGCTTTCGCAAAATGAACCAGTAAACAATTGATGCACTGTGAGAAAACACTATTGCTTTTTCTGGGCCTTGTGCATGTTTTTACAACGCAAATCTCTTTGAACCCCAAAGGCATGGTGATGTCAGACCCACCATCAAAGGTGGAAATGGTGGCCATCAACATTTTCCAGCCTCGCCTGGACTCGTCCGGATCAAGACGCAGGTCAAATGAGGCAGACGGCGAGATTACGCTTAACGAAGTACCTCGACGATAATGTAGTTACTGATGCTGCAAACATCTTGCGAAGATCTATGCATTTTGTACCCTCTTACCTGGATTAGCAAATGTGCACTCTGAAGTATTTCCGTGCTGAAGAGCCACGCAGAAGGGACGTCCGATGATTAGTCTTCGGGAAGAGTTCGATTCCTGTTCACGTTTTCTGGAGTTTGTTGTGTCTGAACCAAACAACTAGCAGCCAGGCTGAGAACCCTGTGCAAGATCAAGGAGGAACAACGGACTCCAGTGCACATGGTTCGGAATTTTGTCGGTGTATTTCAACCACGAATCGTGATTTCAACTTGCATGAACAGGGAGATTTGCTTGCAGCAGGAAATTAGATTTTGGACAAGATTATGCAGAACGTGACCACCAAAGCTGGTTTTGTCTTGGGCTTTGCACACAGCCATGATGATAACTGTGTCCGGACGAAGTGACGTACGTTCTTTGGATGACACAGGAATGTTGACAGCTTGAGCCACTCCTACTTGAGACATCATCAACAGTCCAGTTTTCGGTGTTTGACGGGGTTAAAAGCAGCGAGTTGTCATCTGGATAATCGGACTGGAGCGGGCTCAGCACATGCTTGTTCGAAGGACAAACTGAAGTTGTCGTCAAACAGTCTTTCCACCACTCGGTACCCTTTGCACGCGTGCGGGGACAGTTCATTGTGCACTTGCAATGTGACGGGCACGTTTTTGTAGCGGATACAAGAACGACAAGGATCCTTTTTTTGTGTCCTGAGGAACCAAAAGAGAACCACCGATGGGAGCCAACAACTCACTTCAAAGTAAGTTTTTTCGCTTCTTTTCGAAACAATGGGAGGGGGCAGAAACTGAATGCATGTCTAAGTCAAGGAACACATTCAACTGGATGCAAGAGCACACGACACGTTGTTTCACGTTGTTTCGAAAATGATGCTGTACTGAACGAATACGTGCAGTGCGTCCAATCCTTGTCCTATGTGGGTCAATTGGTTCATCAGCACGTCAAAAACACCTGTTCGGCAAGTCTTCTCGCTGCAGAATTGTCCCTTGTTGAGCACAAACAAGTGCTGGGAATTTTACCATTTGCAGGTGGGTGGAATTCGTCCTTCAAACACTGGATGTCCAGACAAGTTTCGAAAAAATGACTGCCATGCTGGACCAATAATTTCTCAGCCACATTCTGATATGAGCTCACCAACCCAAAATATTTTCCCGTCTCCTTGAAGCGCGTGTTCTTGTTTTTGTGGCAAACCAGATGTTTGTGTTTGCAAATCTTGCAATTGAGATGGGCTGTGTGTTCCTGGAAGTGTTTTTTCCTGCAATTCTCTTCCTGGGGACGCCAAAGCAAACTCTCCATCATTGGGTTCAACTCAGTCTTTTTGCCGAACTTGAGATTTTTGTTTGGCACAAATTAATGGGTTTACACAGATTGTTATATTGACTTGTTGCAAATTGTGTGGTTCTGTGGGGCAGATTTAGTGGACACACTTTTGCAAATTGCTTTGCTGGGTTGTATGAGGTCAAGTGTTGCTGGAGAATCGTGTGACCTGCGCCATTGCAATTCACACTCAAACAGCCTCAATCAAGAGGTCCATCCACGATTCCCCCTCTGAGAATATTCCTGCCTGAGTGCATATCAACGTGGCAGTGAAAATTTGTACTGGATGTTGCCACAAAAAGAGTGATTGGAAAACACTATCTGTTGATGTTTTATCGAAACTTGAGAAGGAAGATGCGTGTGTTTGCTTGATGGACGAAAGATAGCTGTTTGTCCCGAGTGCAAAATGGCTTCGTCGAAGCAAACTATCCCAAAGAACTTGTGACAGGAGACGAGGACCTCAAGGAGCAAAGCGAACATTGCGGAGTCAACAAGCCTGTCCCCCTTTCTTTCGTGGCTGAAAGGAGGAACCAAGGATCAAAGAAAAACTAAATTGCTGTCCAAGTTTGAACAGATGTTTCAGGTGGGCTTCTTTTATTGCCGCCATCACATACACACCAGAAAGATCGTGCACTGCGAGATTTAGTGGTTTGGGGCTGGCACAGGAGTTGGGAATTTTGTGCTCTTCACCTCCAATGCAACCGCAACCTGCCACACACGAACCATCAAATGCGCATGAATCTCTTCTTGGGGTACACATGCTTGCCCTCAGCACCAGAAGCTCTCAGGTCGACACACAGAAAATGCCTCAACCCCCAGCCAAATATCCTTTTTTGCTTGGAGTTCCTTGTGAGTTTGCACAAGCCAGCCACAGGAAAGTGCAGGTGCCATCTCAAAGAATAAATTTCCCACTACATTTGAATGTGTTCGAACTGTTTTCAAACAAGCATTTTTTGCGCCGTGAAGAGACGCTGTTGTGATCAACCTCGTGTTTTGATGCAGAATCTGAACCAAAAGGAACGAAAAGAAGCTTGCGTGCGAAAAACCGACAACAGACTGACCACTGCAGCAGCCAAAATTTTCGCACTGAGATGTGTGCATCAGTGGATTCAAGGACATGCAGCTGAATTTAGCTCGCCTTGTCCAAGGCACAGTCAGCCACTGTTCCGTCACCCTGCATTCCCATCAACAGTTCGAAAGAGAAAGAGGAACACCCTTGGCCGCAAGACAATTTTTTTGTGCGGATGTTTGTGTTTACAGGAATCATGTTTTCATTCTTCCACATGTTGTGCACAAGAATAATTTGGACGTTTACGAGTGTACGGATTATCTCTTCATCTGTATGTGCCATTGCACAAATATTTGATATTTTTCATATTTTGTGTTTCGTCTCTGATCGTGTTATCGTGTGAAGGGTCCAACAAGCCAAGGATCTTGTTTCAGCTCGGATTGACTGAAAGACAGCGTATTTTCATTCTGATGTTCACACCGGCCTTCTAACAAGCGTTCAAACCCGTCAAGTGACGACCGTCGTTTTATCCTTCGCGCGCTGAGCGCAACAGAGGATGTTTCTCTGTCATGCAGTCATAACATCCAACTGGAACTATAAAATGTGCTGAAGGCGCAGTTGACCTGCCGAATACTGGTCATGGGGGGGGGGAGGGGTTGTCAGAGAAACTGATTACCAGGGTGCCAACTCACTAATCAACCCCTTGGCCACAGCTCCCACTTCTGAGTCTGGTCAACTTTGATGGGGGGAGGGGGCTTCTGCTGGGGCGGCCATCTGTTGACAAACGTGCCGTGACCGACCCCCACCCCATGGCCACCCAATCCCTTCTGGCCACCCTTGGTGGCCCACAGGGGAACTGTTGTTTTGGGGGAGATTATTGCAGACAAAGTAACTTCCTGCCCGCAGTACACCGAAAAGGCAGACAACCAACCATGCAGACCACGCGAAGCGCGTGGCCAACAACAACAGAAAGCACATGTTCTCATCACGGGCTCAGGCAGCGGGGAATGTTGATTTGGGTTTGAGTAACTTGTACTTGGGCGAGTTCACGCGAGAGAGCGGTGAGGGATCGCACTGTGGCTTGCGTTTCAGAAAACCAAACAGAACTTTTTATGTCATTTTCATTCGCGCATCTCGAGGGGAAAGCAACGAAAAGCAACTGGTTGCCTCGCACACCATCACCAACGTTGTTTCATGGGTTTCAGAATGGATCTCTTGACATTTGGCTTGACGAGAAGATGTATGTTCCATTGGCAGGGAAATGCATGTTCGTTACCACCTTCCGCCGCTCAATGTCAAACAGTGAATTCCTCATGCACACGTCTCTCCCCAGGGAACATGCCTCGAGCCTCTTGGGGAGCAGCTGCCTCGGGGAACGTAAGTGGGAAAGGCTCTGGCTCCACACAAACAAACTGGGTGTAGATTTACAATGCGCGCAAGCTGTAGCATCGAATTTGAGGCGCAGGTATGATTATTATAAATATCTGTGATCAACACCAGAGATCGAGGATGATCCTTCCGTGATCACAGCTTCGCAGAGAGCACAACTTGTTCTTGCCTGTGAAGTGAAAGCCACACAAAATACGATAAAACGATGAACATTTGAACAAGTCTGTGGAGTAACTCTGGCAACTCCACAGGAACAACAATCGTGAAGTGTGGTTCCAGATGCCGGAAGTGAACAATGGAGAACGATACCGCTGCGCCCTGAGACCTTGCGCCAGCAGTGAACTGCTGCTTTACCCGAAACAATAACGTGAAGGAAATATTCCCTGCACCACAGAACAGGTATCATCACAATATTCAGTGAGCCGACCGCACCAATTCAGTTGGCAGCGTATCGAGCATATTGCACTGAATTAGTGGCAGACTGGAATTGACAGATTTATTATCTGGAGGATTTGAAATTATCTGTGCAAGATTCAGGGTTTCGGGAAAAAGATGCTGAGCATATCTGGAGTTGAAGGAGCGTGGCACATCGGGAATGTACGAGCGTGAAGATTGCACAGGTGTTAACAGACGAAGGTTTGGGATTCGACTTCGTTGTAAATGGCTGGGTACGGAGTGCCTGGAAGACCTCACAGGCGAGTTCACACAATAAGAGAGGAACGTGGAACAGGCGGTCTCTTTTGCTGCCCATCTGACAAAGTCAGCACCAAAGCGAATACATTGTGAGGCGTTCCACAGTCTTCCCACCTTCGCATCAATGCATCTTGTCTTCGATCAGAACACAGCACGTTCAATTGGATCTTCCTGTGGGTGTCGATGCTTCCTGGAAGCAGGTTGTGCGCGAGTGTCGAAGGCTACACGATAAATTAACTCAGAAGCAAGCAGAAAGGTGACTGCACATTTGATCTTGAAACAAATCTTGTCAGCAAGGATCAGCAGTGTGACTTCTGAAAACACCGGAAAAGCGAAGGGATCTGTGCAAGATTGATGCGTCTCACTCGCGAGATATGGGATCCACATATTCTCTGAACGAACTCAACGAAGATGAAGGTAAGGTCCGATTTCAATGTCCTGTTCACAAGGACACTTCCGTTAAATTTTTGAGCAACAGTTGCTCTTTGGTGCCTTTACTACAAGAACTTTCATGGGATTTTTAATTTGTGGCAATTCAAGAGTGGCTGAAGCAACATTGCACAAAATACTCGTACCGTGTGGAGATTTGAACCAGACGCACAAAATGATCACATGTTTGCAGATATGCTGAAGATCGGCGCATCTGATAGCATAATGTTCGCTCCTCTCTTCCAGATGACTCTGGGTTTCACCTGGAGATTGTAGACCCCTTCTTCTGCTTTTCCATCCGTCTCTTAGTTTTAAGTGAATCGCAGCATTGTTCTATCGCGTTTGTGACAGTTCTGGTCAAAATACATCAACACTCTTGTCTTTGTGGGATGAACGAGGTTTGCAAAAGGCTGTTTGAACTCCGCAATATGTGTCTGAAGATGGAGCTTTGTCGTGTATTTGTCCTCAGTGTGAAGATTGGAGACTTCAAACACGTGTTCGTCCTCCAGGTTTGGTCTACGTTCCTTCCTGTAGGACTGACACTTGAATCTAAAAAACACGCCGCGCTCGTGCAGAGCCACTGCAGAATCACAGCGCAGCTGTTTTGATTTCCCGCTGCCAGCTGCATCTGATCTGCAAAGTGCATCATGACGAATTGTGTGTAAACTAGAGACAAATTATGGCAGCGTTCTTCCCCTATGGACTCACCTTGCTAACCCTGTGAAAATGACGTGACCATCAGAACCGTTCATTCCTGGCCGATTCGCTCCTGGCAACCCCAATTTACACTTTGCAGATACGGCTGGTGTCAGTGCAGTTCTGCACAGTGACCTCGGAACTGCCTCATTCGCACCTCTTTCCAGCATCAAGACTTGTTCTTCTCACTTTCAGTGCAACACAAGTACAAACCTGGTTCTTTCAGAAACGGAGTATGCTTCAATGTTGGACAGATGTATACGAGCATATTTTGACAGTTGGAATTATTTGAGGATAACTGAGATATGGGCACAGATTACTCTACACACAGTGAGTATTTCCCAAATCGAAAATGTTTTGTTGTTGGAATTCTGTCAGAACGTATGCTGTCTCTTTGTGGTTCTCAGTGGAGTTCGTACATGGTTGACCATGCAGTGTGCGCGTCGAGAAGCTTTGTGATTGCAGACCCTGATCTTGTGTGTTGGAGACAAACAGCTTGAGTGGACAAAAGAGCATGTTGTCTTCACACGAATGTGACTTCTTGGTGTTGGTGCCTCGTGACAAATGTTTCAGTTCAGCAGGGAAGACAGTGATTCGTATTCTGAAGGAGGTGTGGTGGGGCATCCTCAAGGGCGGAGCAGAAAGGAGTCAGTTCTGTTTCAATTGAAGCGTGGCTGTTCCGTTATCTGAAATGCCGGAGTGTTCAGTTTCTTGGCAGCTCAGACAACCGCTACGTTTCGATGCAGTCCGCGCTCTTGTGATGTGAGAAATTACTTGCAAAAATTGCAAATGATATATTCGCCCACATTCAAGAATGTGGCGTGGTGCAAAGAATCACATTGAAATCGTACGAGTTCGTGAAGGAAAAGCAGAGCGAAAAGACAGGAATATTGTTGTTGGCAAGATGTTGAAGACAGTCTCTAAACAGGAGAAGTTCACATCTGCGGCATGCAGGTTGAAGAAGGAATTTCAAGAAGTAGGTGGCAAAATGGAAAGACTGTGAGATGACTTGAGTCGGTTCAGCCTGCAAAGGAAACCAAAGTGTGACTGAACCAAAGAGCCAAGGAAACCAGGTTCCTTGAAGAGGTCACACCAGTTGAGAGCGATGTTCGATTTGAATTAACATTTGAAGAGAACAGAGTCATTGGCGTCCGGACTTGCACTGGCTTTCTTTCAACCAATCTCGCCAGGAATGTTGGCAAATAAGCACAGATGCTGTATTTGTGCACTTCCGTCCGGTGGCGCATGTTTGTGCCCGGAAGTTCACTTGTCCCATCAGAAGACGAGGCCGAACATACCGCGCACCACAAAAATCCCCTGACTTCTGTTGGACAATCGAGACCGAAAGGTCAGCGGTTCTTGATCTGTGTGACGTGAGGCCGGGGAACCTCTGTCCCACGTTCCGCCCGGATGGACCACAAAAAGAACTCGTGGCCAAATCTGGATGTGTTGTGAGGGATGACCCCAAGCAGAACAGAACACTGACATGACACAAGACAGCATGTGTAGGCGGTTGATCAGGTACCGACGTCCCGGGCCCGACTGATTTCAATGATGGCTCGCTTTGACTTGTGGCTGTAGCTCACAAACACGGTCAGGGTAGGGGTGCGAAACACCGGTTTTGACAGATTACACCAGGTTACTGAAGGTTCGGTCAGCAACACGGAGAGGGGACAAGCAAGAAATTCGAAGACTTGTTTGTGCATCGCTCGAAAACGTTCAATGCCCAGTGGACGGACCAGTCGTGTCTTACGTACCACCCCCAAGACAGAGTCCTGGGCTGTCCGACCCCAAAAATGTTGCACTTGTACAGCAACAGTAAACAGCACCAATGGAAACACACAGCCGTGCACCGATTTGTGCGCATGTCTGCGCAAGGGTGCACAGAACAAACACAGCTCCATTGCCTCTTTGTCTTGGCTCACACAACGAAAATTCAGGTGCATCGTGATGGTTGAAACCAGTGTTAGTGTGGAGGAGTTGATCTGACCCTGCAGCTCGGAACATCAGTGCGAGGAGGTTGTTGCACGTTGCATACTTCACAACGAAAACAAGCAGCAATGTAGCCAGACGCTACTTTCCACCAATACTTCACCTGGTGCTTGCTCTCTTGATGGCACGGGAATTTGCCGAATTCATGCCAAACTTTGCTTCATGAACCGAAGCTCGAATGTTCTGTTCGCCTGTCTCCCTCTTTTGTGGTTTTCCCACCACCCCCGGAACAACGTTCGAGCACTTGGCTGGAGTTGTCCACACGGGACAAATATCTGATGACAATTAGGGTGCACAAATAGGCTATTTGAAACCAGGTGAAATGCAACCAATTTCGAGAACCATCGCGCAGACCCTGCCTTGGACCATCTGAAGTGTTGCAACCGTATGAGCTGCACCCGGCTGGTTGTGCCGCCATGGGCGTACGCTCAGACGAGCCATTGCGAAAACTGCTCTTGGCTTGATTTCCAGTGTACTTCTTTCTCTTCGGGCGACCCTTGAGTCGCATCTTGCTGTTGCTTCGATTGAAGGTGCGCAATAATGCACAACAATACGAGTCGACCGGCTCGCAGGGCTGACTGCGCCATCAAAGCAACCGATGCAACAATGGTTGAACCACCTGGAAGTGTGGAGCCTGCAAACTCTCAGACGGTGAGCGAGAAACAAACGGAGATGCCAGAGGCTCCAGCATTTCAAGGTGAATTGAGTCTGACGTCACCGTAGCTGAACTCAGCTGTTCGGTGCTGATAAAACTGTGAGGAATTCGCGTGCACTACTGCATTCACCGAAATCGGTTTGTTCATGAGATCTCAATGCATTCATTATTCTCCTGATTTGCGTCAACGCAATGCGTTGTTCCCCATCTGTACGTTTAGTTTGAAACGTTTGTTCAGTTCCTTGTCCAGGTCATTCGTCGAGATGAATTGTCGGCTGCTGACCGATCCTCACACTCCTCCGCTCAGATAGTCGTTGCGGATGGTGGATCTCAGTCTCAAACACAGACTTCTAAACACCGAGTAAAGTGAGCCTATCTATCTTTCAAGTCTCCTTCGCTGTCAGGAATGTAACGTCGGGCATGTCCACTATGCTTCTTTGTTCGCACCCGAAGGAACGTTCCTGATCTATGTGAATGCACCTCGTGAGGGCAGTTCTTGCTCCAGCGCTTCCCACGTCCTTGAAGATGGCTTGTGGACTGGAACGAGATTCTCAACATTTTCACTGTCGCCCAAAAAGTGAAAAATCGTCCACCACATCACAACAAGAATCAGAACTTTCTGGTGAAGTGTAAAAATTGAGTTGTCTTGACTCATTCGGTTGCAGTAACGTGCACCCCGACGTGCATTTTCAGCAGGGCTCCCGTGTTCTCGTTGCCAACCTTTTCTATCTCGAGTTTCCCCCTGAGTTTACTACACGCGAGTATGTTTGATAAGACTACTTGGGGCGATCCACCGATCCCATGATCCCTTGAAGTGAATCACTGAGCTAGTTGCCTGTTGTGTTGTCACTTGTTCTGAGGTTCGGTCTTCTCGTTCTGTTGAATTCTGCGTTCTTCTGATTTGCGTTAAGCTCTTCTTTTTGTGAATGAATCTTGCTTCAATGTGCTCAATCTCTTCTTTCACAGCCTCATACTGCTCTGCATGTTTCTTCGTCTCTTCGGATCCGCCAAACGTTACAAACACACGGTATTTGCAAACTTGAACCAGTTGTTTTTCACAATGCGGTCATCATGATCAGTACAGAAGACGAATCCACGATTTTACAAATTTAACTTGACGGGGCCAAGTCTACTACTCCAGGAATTCCAAGGTTGGCCACGCAGCAGCACTGTTGTGGAAAACTGGTTTCATCCTTGAAGTCAACTGATCCCAATTAGCCATGTTCTGCTAGTTAGAATGGCTAATGCGTTGGGGTTCGGTTGCTTCATGAGGTGCTGACAACTGTTCAGTCTGAGCTCCACTTTCACTCTGATATTTGCGCAAAGACCCTCAGGTATCGAATCATGAGTGACGAAAACACTCTGCATTGGGAAATCTTTTGCTCTTCCAGATCTCACAAAAACGTGGCATTTCAGCCGCTGTTCTGTTGCAGACGGACCTTATTTGAGAGCTCGTTGGGGAGTTTCGCGGCCCAATCTTCACTGTCAAGATACAGTGCAGCCAATCCAAGAGAGACAAGAATCTTCACCAACTGACCACAACTTTCTTGGGAACTCACGTTCCCTGCATTCTTTGAGTGGACTGGTTCATGGCTTCATGTCAGACTGGTTCATGGCTTCAGGTCAGAGATCTAAGCGGTTGAAACAGGTATCAGTCACTCTTGACCACAGTCGAGGCTTTCATGGACCCTTGGCGAGATCTCAAGTGTCTTTTTTGGACGTTGATGTTCTGGTTCTTCGCACTGTAGTTCACCAGAGACAGCATCACAATTCTACTCCTCCTGTCTGTCTTTGGTTCAATTACAATTTCATCCCGGACAGCTCCGATGGATTTGCAAACGGGTGGCTGTGCCAGATGAAGGCAACAGATATCATCTGTTGGACGGTATTCAATCGGTACACGATTGAAAGATGCAGAGTCTGCTGCCTGCGGGGTAAGCGGAGCGCTTCGCATAAAACAACGTGCGGCAAGGCTCCAGTATCGCAGGGATCCAACCCAAAGCGCGGAACATCGTACCTCTTCACAGATCCAAGCGTTGGTTCTGGAATCCCAGGAATACTTTCCAACGTGCATCAATGCACGAAGTCAGGTTTTCCTCTTTTTTCGAAACGATTACTCTGAGTCGCCAAAAGTTTGGAGACATGCAAGAACACTTGTGACGTTTTTGTTCTTGGATCTGCGTTGGTTGTATGCACGCGTGCGTCTTCCTGGTTGGCGGTTCCATTTCGAGACGTGCAAATTTGTGTCTTTGTGCCTCTTGTGTTTCACTTGTGAACAACGAACCTATGCAGGTGAAGCTTCTGCGCAGACCTGTCCGCAGCCGTGCTTCACTCCGCAGCGCTGATCATCATCACGCTGTCTGCGTCTGTTGCCGACTGCGAATTTTTTCCTTGTTTCCATCTCCCCTGGTTTTCTCCACCAGCCTCTCTCTCACCTCGCTCCTCACTCGCACTTTTCTTCCCTTGTCCGTAACAAGAACAATCTCGACACGATCAGAGAACGCACGACAATTTCTTTGTGGACACTGTGCGTATTAAGCATCGGACGCTGCTGGTTTTTCGTGATTCTGGAGAGAACAACTTTTTCGCAGGTAGCAACGAGGATTTGTTGTTGCCAGGTTCATTAAGACAGGAAGTTTGTTTGTGTACGTCTCCCTGCTGGGAGGTGACATTATCATGAGCCTTCGCTTCAGATTTGATGTGAACAACCGAGCTGGGAGGGCGGTTGAGCCTCCCTCTCTCGTTTGACGTGTGCAGACACGATCATGGCTGCAAATGAGAGGATGAAACATCAGGAAAGTACACTGGAAGATACTTGAGAGCCCAGATGGCAAAGGACTGAAAGGCTGAAACACGCTCGGATTCAACTAGTGACTGTTGGACAGGTGAGGAAGTCAGAGAAAGTCAAACACATTTCAGCGTCGTAACGTCAGGTTCCCACATCTGCAACCGGAACGTTAGAAACAACAGATTTACACTGTGAAATTGGCAGCGAAAATCGTGATTGATCACAATTGTCGTCAACGTCGTAGACACGTTGGATACATTTTCACCTCCGACGGAGGTCGACTGACAACCAGCGGTTTGTGGGCTCATGATCACTTCAACTCCTGTCTGAAATGAACCACACTGCAGCACGGCTTCGCAGTTTCGAAGGAGCCTTCTGAAAATTGAAGGAAACCCCAAAACGGACAAAAACCACTCGGAGCAGCATCCGCAAAGAAGGAAATTACTTCTTCTGTTTGCTGTGAAACACAGGCAAACAGGGAAAAGAAGATAAACTCACGGGTCCTCACAACCAAACGAATTGAAAGATTGTTGCTTCCACAGTGAAGGCCGAAGATTTTGACGAACGTCATCCTCACAAGGGTTTCAACCCGAACCTTGCAACTCGAAGCAAACGGCAAAAACTCGTCGAAACAGCCAGAACCAACACAACTTTGGTCGTTCCTGCAAGATTATCACAACAGTAAAAAATTGCCACACACGAGGAGTCTGACCAAGGAACCGGTGGATGAAAAACAGAGACAAGAAACTCCATGTGAAATGTACGTTATCACATCAAGATTGGAGGCCGAGCGTTGGTGATTCGGGAGGAAGTCGTCTGTTCCTCAACGCTTCATCGCCTATTTACCTCTGACAGGTCATCGAGTCGAACCAGGCAAAACAGAGGATGATCCTACCAGCAAAACCCATCCACAGATGGATGGTGTAATAAAATGGCTACTCAGATCCTTTGCTCCGGAATGCTACAGTAACCTGATTGAGCAACTGTAAATCATCTGGTTTGCTGCAGAAGCTCTATGTGGCTCTGGAGGTCCCTATTTACCAGCGGGATACATGTTTACAAACATGAAAGGTATGTGCAGCGTCGGCGAACATTTTGGTTTCATTCTTTTTCAGACTTCGCGGCGTTACCGTGGCTTCACGGTGAGTCACGGAGTGCTCGTTATGTTCTGGGCTCGTACTCCTGGACTAAACAACAAACCCGTGCAGGGAAGTGTTTGAACTGAAAACATCTGGTTCTCGAAGTCTTGTCAAGTGAATGCCACACAGAAGGGATCGAATCATGTTTTACTTGTTCACCCGAGCACCCGTTCTCCTGGTTCACAACAAAACTGCCCATGGGAGTCAATTTCAAAGCTGAGACTGTCTTGAACCCCAAGGCAAAGACAATCAGGATCTGTTTCTACCCGACAAAAAGGATGGATCTTGCGACCTGGAGACAGGGCTTGTCATCTTTGTTCCGAAAGGTGTGCCGCCATGCAAATCGGGTGGTCTGTTGCAGTCACCAACTCTCGAGATCTGGTGTAATTGCAGAACACACCCTCATTCAAACCCCAAAACGATTCTCCCCCGCTTCCCCCACATACACATCATGCGCACCTTTGCCAAAGGGTTTTCACGTTTGTTCTTCCCCAACTGAAAATCAACCTGATACCTTGATAGCTTTTCCTTTCTCACTCAGTCACAATTTTGGTAGTGCGTTCGATTTGGCCGTTCGCAGTTTGGATTGACGTGTGAAGTTTGATCAGGATAAATTTTTGTGCGAGCTTTGTCTGTCAGTAAATGCCACCAAGGCAAAGTTCACAGGTCAGTCATCGCTTTGGGATAAATGCTGAGGTGGGGCTTGTTTGTGACAGTTCTTTTCGCTTTTTCTTTCGCAACACAGTTCGGCTTCATGAATAGGACGCACACTTGATCTCAAGAAATGGTGTGGAGATCCAAAAATACAATGTGTCGGCCACCAATTGTGCGTGTACCTTTCGTTAATATTTCTCTTGGGCTGAAGGCGACTGACAGGCCTGAGTTATCGGGTCGGGCAACAAAGGCAGAGTGGTACAGGATCAACTCAGGACGTTTCAATAGCTGAACTGGCTGCGGACGGGAACAATTGTGGTGTCAATGTCAAACAATTCTGCACGTTGCCATTGGGCAAAAGTGCACTCCTTTGCAAACTTTCTTCATTATTTACCCTTTTATGAGGCTTTCCTGACAAGAATGGGTGACTTTTGGACTATATTTTCTATGAAGTGCGAAAGGTTATGGTCCGTAGGCATATGGATTACCATTCAGTGCGTGTGCTTGATTCTTGGCAAAAGACCTACCGTGAATGCCTTTGTCTGAGAATATCGGCGTTGAAAAGTTTCGAGGATCCTTTCGTCCATGTGTCGTCCTTTGCATTGTTTGTCAACACAAAAGACCAAAATGTCCTGTCATGGGAAAAACAATTATCAGAACTCAATGCACTGTCTTTCCCAGACCATCCCAGGGTCTACACAACAGGAAACCAATGAGTGGTCGTTGCTGTTGAGAAACCTTGTTGCAAGTTTATTGCTGGTGACGATTTCTCTTTCTTATTTTGTTTTGACGGTGGATCTTTTGATCACGTGCAAGACTCAGGCTGAGGATCTGTAAGTGGTTTGGGGAGGGAGTGCGTGGCGTTGTGTCTGTGCCTCTAGAAACGTTACATCCTTTTTGTCACAGCACAAAACGTCGAAAGAACCATTCAGTTTCCAACCACGCTTTCAAAACCAAACAAGTATGAAGTGGAACTCAGCGAAAAGAAATTGTTTGTGACTACATCAGTGCATGCAGGATGGTTGAAAAATGGCACTTCATAACAAAAGTCACGAGTATGCAAAAACATCCACTTCTGTTTCTGGCCTGCCGTAGTATTGTTTTCAAACCTTTGTTGAGTGTTTGACTGGGTTGGTGGGACGGCAAGGTGCAACTCGCTGAGATGGCAAGGTGGAACCTACTGAGTGACACAGTGCTTTGTGGGGACCTTCGTGTTTGGATCAAGAAGCCAGTGACAGGAGACGCAAGTTGTTATTAGCTGTTTGTGGATGTAGAATGCTTCATTTTGTGAAAATGTGTTGGCGAGAATCAAAGTCAGAGAAGGATTTTTTACGTAGTGCGAACATTGAACTCATGCTGATGTCGGATGTGCTGGTAGCTGACCCAGGCGAGATTGCGTCTTTCGTCGACCACGTGACGATACGACTGACCGTCGACTGAAACGACCATTGACGCACCATGTGGGAAGTCGCGAATGTCTCTTTGCTTGGACTTCAATGGCTTGTGGTCAGATTTGTTCACTGTTCACGCTGTTCCGTGCCATGAGATTGTTAGTCATCCACAAAAGAGCGTTGAAGATCGCAATAATTCCACTGAATCGTGCTCAGGCAGCATCAACACGTCGGACGTCAGATACGCAGACTGATACGAGCGGCATTGGAGCAGGATAATTGCTCAAAAAAGAACATTTTCAGGCAGTGCAGTTCAAAATGTGCCAAACAGCCCACTGATTTTGACCACAAGCAGATTTGGGTTCTGCCTGTGTGCACATCTCTGAGAAGGTTCCGTGATTTGGAAAGTGGTGTACATGAAATTGGAGTGGTTTACACCTGCACAAAGGCTTTTGATGGATGAGCCCAAAATAAGCATTGAAGATCGTGTCCCGATACCAGTGGAGGCGCACTTGTCACTTTTGCAAGTGGAACACAAATTTGCTGCTACGTTCAAGGATTATTCCAATTCAGGTTACTCTTGCTGGGTGACTTCTTTGAAAGGCACAACACAAAGTGTTCAGAAAGAACACATTATTTACTTACCTGCCTTGAATTGGCCTTGCTAACCGCAACGATTGCACGTTGTTATTTTCTTGGGAAAGAGCATTGCATTTGTCGGATTAAGTGCAGGCTGTAAGTGGTCATGGTTGCTACCAGAAACAAAACAGGGGGAATATGGTGAATAACTGACGGAAAATATGGAACCATTGACAAGTTTGCACTGTGTGTGCCTTGAGGAAGGGATCAAAATCACATGAGGAAGAAACTCTGTTGTGCATAAACATAGTATCCAACACCGAAATGCACACAAATTGAATGCTTCTGTGCATGTCAATGCAACTGAACTTTCGCATTCATTTCATCGTAAAGTACGAGTGAGCTGAATACATCAGTGGAACACATGCCTCTTCCCATTCAGAAAACTTTTCAGCATTTGCTTGTCTGCCAGCAATTTGCATATCAGGCACAATCAGATATGACGGACCACTTTGCAGGACAATAGAAGTGGCCCACTCGAAGTGACTCGCGAGCGATCCGGTCTTGCAGCGCTGCGCGCAGTGATGAGTGGTTTCCGTACAGGGCCCGCTCACATCCCTGAAGGACGCACCACGAATGCTCGAGCTCGCGCTGCAACCTGAGACGCATGATCGCCGTGACTTGATGGCAATGACCATTCACTGCACAAAGTGAAAACTCAATGAGAGGGTTGAACTGTGAACATTGTGCCCAAGTTCAGAACTGTCAAAACCACGCCATTCAGACACAATGGTGCAGCACTGACACAGAAAGGACAACAAGTTGTGAAACACTGCACAGTGTCATTGACAAATCAAACGAGGAAACATGGTAAATTTAACACCGAAGAGGAAAATTCTATTTCATGTTCGTTCAATTTTCATTTCGGATTGTCCATGAAGGTTTGTTCAGTGTGACGTGAGAACTGGAAAGGCCACACTGACATGACATTCACATCCTGCACGAACTAACAGAGAATTAGTCACTCATATTCAGCAAAATGTGCATGACTTCACAGGACTGTTGCTGTGTGTTGCCATAAGTGTGTAAAGCACCAGCAACGATACAAGTGCACACACACGTTGCTTCATCGCACGCAAACATGATTTCCCACCAAATCCCAGGATCTTTTGGATCAGGAATGGTGTGACCATTTGGAGTGTGAGACATCATGGATCGTTATGTTTCTGAAGCTGGGCGTTACGTTGCGGATGTGAGGGACACGAACAACAACACGGAGAGCACGCCTCCGCGCGTGAAGCGCCGAATGATCAGCACTCTCGAGGTCAGTGTGAACCGGGACAGTGCCCCAGCTCCGCAGCATCAGAGCAGGAAGTCCAGCCACCGAAAGCGATCAGGTGAGAAGAAGTCTTATGGAGTGTTGAGAAGACAACCAGTATCCATCTTCTTCCTCCTTGCGTCCTTGCAATTGACTCGGGCAGCAAGCATCATGTGTGTGTGTGTGTGTGTGTGTGTGTGTGTGTGTGTGTGCGTGCGTGTGCGTGTGCGTGTGCGTGCAGTTTGGAAGGCTTCTCTCTTTCGTGCTCAATCAGGATACTCGATCAGGATGTGTACAAAATTGATAAGGGAAACTAGTATGTCCCCTGTTGGTCCTGCTCACGTCAATCTGATTTGAACAATGTGGGGCTGTTCAGGTTTGGTTTTCAGGAGGAAAATGGCGTTTGCGATGTCGGGTCCTAAAAACAACGAAGACACGCACGTCGAGCAATGAATGCCTCAGAATGGTGATTGTACATTGCTCACAGCATCCACAGCCTCATATCTAATTCAGAGCAACACACGCAGAACAGGACTGTAACTGACAATCAATGCAATGGCGGCTTTGATATCATTTGACACAAAGTATGACATTGTAAATAGCCAAAAGGGATCAGTGCGTTTGTCTCAGAACTTTCTGCGCACTTGTTTTGAATGAGCTGACATTCTGTCCTGTTACTAAGAAGAGAACAAGAGAATTCACACACTACGTCTTGTCAAAGAACTGTTTTCTTGCCAAACCTCGCTGCCTGTTTTGAAAAAGATCAACGAAATGGAAATGTTCAGGTACGGCAATCGTCTCTTGTTCCCAGATCGTCTTAATTCGACGCACCCCAGATGATATCTCTCGTGTATCAAGTGAGTCACACAATGTAAAATCGAGTTATTCACCATCTACACACGGCTAATAGTTTGACACATTTGGTGAAGCTGTTTTTGTCGCAGAAAAGGACAAACTGTGAGCACAAAAAACTGAACACACCGCAGAAGTTCCAATTGAACCGTTCTTGATTCAACTGCACTGTCCAGAATGGTCACTTTTATTTTCCACACGGCCAAAAAGGATGGATATGCACACGCTTCCATTGTGCAAAAGCGAACATTGAGAAAGGTAGAGAATCTACGACGGTTCACTGGACCTCCTTTCTCATGAACACCAACTTGCAGTGGTGAAAAATAGTCTGCACTTCGATTTCCAATTGAAAAATAAACTTTTTCCCTTTGATAATCGGCTTCAAAAACCCGCCCTGCAAACTTCATGCACTGATGTCTGTCATCACCGAGTTTCTTCTCTGTGGGATGACTGCATTTGTCTGACATTACACACAACATTTTCTTTGTCAAGCAAGACCATTTTTGTTGTCTTCTTGTGCGCTGTTAAAACCACCTCTTGTTTGCCTCACTTCTGGAAAACATGAAACTTTTCCTCCTTGAGAATTACGACGCAGATGTGTTTTGGAGGCACAATTCTCACGTCACCTGCTATGCATCACAAAAGCAACTTGTGTGAGCATTCCACAGTGGTACGTTTGCACACAGGTGTGATCAGAGTGCGTAAGATGTTGAAAAGTATTGAGTCACCTCGTCGCATACCAAAGGTTTCTTTCTTGTGTAACCTCTCAATGTACTTACCCTTTGAACCGTACCTTATACCTTTGAGATTCACTGGTGCAACAAAAACACAGGCTCACAAAAGGTGTCTTGAAACCCAGAAAGAAGAAAAAAATTGTCAGCATGGGGCATAGACGTGGGTAAACCTCCACAAGTGTGAAGTCGCAGAAGTTTAATCAATTTCTGCTCTTGCCACCCATTACCAACACTGATTGTGGAACAGTCTGTTCAGGACATTCCTCGTTCTGCCCTGAAACAAGCTCGGCAAAGCTTGCGAGGCGCCTCTTCCGCAGGCTTGGTGCAATCGGTGTGTGTGTGTGTGTGTGTGTGTGTGTGTGTGTGTGCGTGTGTGTGTGTGTTTCTGTGTCTGTGCACTGCTGCTGCTGAGGGACAGGTTTCTGCCAACAATGCCCATGCTGGACCCCTTGAAGACAGGTTTGGTCCTGCTCTGAGCAATACTGCAAGGCCCCAGGCACTGTTGCCCAGGGTAGAACCTTTGCTCTCCATGGGGATATCCTGCTCACACCAGACCTCCTTATGGACAGGTTCGGTCATCCCTCGGGTCATCCCTCGTGCAGTTGTGCTGGATCCAAGGTACTTGTGGTCAAGGTAGGACCCATACTGTCCATGGCGGGGGGTGGTCAGCATGGACTGGTGCCAGATCCCCCCTGGAAGGTCAGGTCCCAGGGAAGGACTGGTGCTGTTTCTTGGGTGGGCAGTGGTGCCATGATGCCAACCATGTGGAGCCGAGCGTTTTGTACGCGTACATCCCCTACGTAGCTTTCTTGTTTTGGCTAATGGATTGGAGAGGGGAATCTGAGCTTGAAAACAATCCACTTGTTTCACACGAGCGTGTGCAGGCACCATGAAACAAAGACATCGCAACTCGCAGTGTCAATGCAGACCAAAGAACTTGTTCCGTGACAAAACCTGTTCTGTTAATATTTATGGCAGTTTTTTTTCAATTCTAATTGATTTTGGTTCTACAGAGAGATCTGACATTTTTCAAATGAATGGCCGGGGCCAGGTAGATCTCCAGTCGAACTTGTGTTTCCATTGGGAGTAGGCTGAACATATTCTCAGTGCCCTGACCAAACAGACTTCAGGCCACCAAGCAGAGAACTTTGGTTTGGTATCTGGTTCAAGGCAAATGAAAATCTCACCACTGAATCAAGGAAAGGCTCGAATTTTGGACCTTTGATCTCCATCACACGATAATTAAGATTTGTATTGTGTTGTGGGTCGTCACCAACAATTCCTTCAGCTCCAAGCGTTTTGTGCTTGTGCACTCACCTGACGTAAAAGATCCAAAAGTTTGTAAAGAAAAAAGGATCATCCGTGCAAAACTGCGTTCATTGAAAAATGTACGAGCGTACGTGCAAAAAAAGTCTGAGCAGGTTTATTTTCCTGGGAATTGAATTCATACGTGAGTGAGGTCTGAAACATCTGAGAGATTATGGGCGCTGATAATCGTTCGTCGGAAAGAACAGCAAAATTAAATCTTCGTTTTCAACATGTTTCCAAATGAACTTGGATCAGATTGTTGCACAAAATGAGATGATGTCTGTGTCTTGTGAAGATGGTAGACGACAGAGAATTATTTGTGAAGGCAACCATTCCAACCTGACAAGGTTCAGGTCCTGATCAGATCATAATTCATCCTCTTCTTTGTTCTGTGTCTGACTTTCTGTCGAAAAGTCCTGGACTCCCGGGCAGAAGGGAAATACTTCAGTACCAAGCATTACCATTTGGATCAGCGTAACGATTGTACCCCTCGTTGAGCAGTTGGCGGGGATTCAGCAACTTTTTCTGCCGAATTATGAACAGAAGTTGTCATTCGTTGGTAAGTGGAGCAAGATTCGATGCCGAAAGTTACGCTGCGATACCTTGTTTTGTAAACACATTATTCGAAGCACATAACGTCATTCGGAGGGATAAATACCAAAGTGGTGTCAGAAAAGGATGGTGTGCAATTGGTTTTGGCGAACACTTCAAGTCCAGTGCTGACAGTTTGGCACAAATCTGAAAGGAACTCTGAAGTCGAATGGAGTGAACACTTTTATTCGAGCACACAGACTCTGATTTTACAACAGCTGTGTCGTGTAGAAATTATCTGTGAGTTGTTTCGAACATAATCATCCATAATGTGAAACTGACAAGCGTTAAAAGCTCTCAAATGGTGGCACATAAATAGACCATTTAGATCAGACAGGAAAATAGACGGAATCCTTCAAGTGCCAACTCACTTGCCGCAATATCAGCGAGACTTGTACTGACTTTTTGTCGGTATCAAAATAAACACAGAAGTCAATTCGGAGATTATGTAGCTCTTGAGCAGAAACGAAAAACTGCAGACTGTTGTGACTCCCAACGAAACGGATCTCGGAGTTGGACGCAGGAAGTCGGAATCATGACTGAAGCAACAGCTCTGACATCGGACGAGGAAAGGTCGAGGAGTCCTGTGCCAGAGGGAATGAACAGGACATTCAGTAACGAGACCTCAAAACCCTGTGCCGATGAGGGCTTGCAAAAGGCACTGGACACAGTCCAAGCTCACTTGGAAAGGCGACTCCACGAGTCGTGGGCAACCGGAAGAACCTTGGAGAGCACGGAAGCTCGCATACGAGAATCTTCCGAGCCTGCTGTTGTGTCTCCAGTGAGTGCACAGGGACGCATGTATCTGAAGACGCCACAGGCTGCTTCGCGCCGGGGACAAAGGGCTTCAAGCCTCTCACCCGACGTGACCCGACGACCTGCAAACGCAACTTCTCTTGCCACTGCCCAGCAGGTTCCAGAGTCTGCAAGCAGAGTCGACGACAGTGGTCTCAACAGGCATTCCGTTCACGTGGCTGACGCACACGCACAGAAATGCAGATCTCTGTATGACAATGTGGATCCTGGGTTGTTGCACGAATATTCCGAGAAGGACGTGAACTGCTTCGGAAATTTCGGTTGTGGACTGGCGAGATATTCCAGATTCATGTTGGCATCGGGAACCAATGGTGGCAAATCTCCGCGACTCATCTCGAAATTTGTGAAAGAGAAGATTTCACCACTGTTCAGAATGGCCACAAGTTGCACTTCGGTTTCGTCCGGTTTGGGACTGTCAAAAGGAAGGCGCGCAGATAGGTCACCAAGGTCAACCAGTGTAGATGACCTCCACAGATTGGGAACAGATCGAGATTCCAACTTTTCCGATCACGATGTCTTCACAGATGAGTACGGTAGGTTTTTCATTGAAAGTGGGCGAACTGCAGAACATTGAACCTTCATCTCTTGATGGGGGCGGAACATGTGAAGTGAGAACACGCAATTCAATTGAAAAAGAACGGTGAACAATCTAACTTTTTTACAAGCAGAAATCGAATGCTTTCTCCTTTTCTCATGCGGTCTCTATTGGTTGCGAGTGTTTTGGGCGTAAGGAGATGCACCCCAACATTAACACTCACTTGGGCATTGCAAACATCACCTCCGCACTGAAACTGTCGGTTGTGTATCGTTCAAACACAAGTGGTCACTTGGTAAAACAAGTGGTCACTTGGTAAACTCCTCATGGATGGCCTTACCCACCTGAGGTTCCAAACCCGTGTGTGTGGTGCGACTCTCGCCAAATGTGCACCGCTCTCTTCTGGCCTTGTTTGTGAAGATCTCCTTTCTTGCTCTCAAAATACAAATACAAATCTGTAGTCCCAGCAACATATGTGCACCGGGCTTGTGTACATGTCCTGTATGTCAACATTGTTAGAATCTACTGAAGACAGAACTCACTGTAAATCTGTGTGGGCCACAGTAAACCGAGGTACTTGTTGAGGTGGTTTGTGGTGAAAGGGGATGAGGAGTAAATTGGGCATGCAAGTTGGACAACTTTGGATACATCTCGGGAAGCCAGCCACTTGCAAGGCTTCAGTGATGAGACGATATGGAGTTGTTGGAAGAAATAGGTTGGTGTTTGCTGAACCTTTCAATCTGAGGATAACATCGGTTCTGCAGTTCAGATCAAGAAGTTTGAGGATACGTTCGCCATCTGTTCTCATGGAGACAATTTGGCTTCTTGCAAGCCGACGTGTGCCCAAACTATGCTTTGAAATTGTGACTGTTTTCCTGGGGGCGTTTTGTTTGATTCTTGGTTTGAACAAAAATCAACGAGTGGATTAACGGATACAGATGTCTTTCTTGAGTTTGGTGTGAGATTCAGTTCCATGACTGACACTGTTTTGAAGATTTGCCTGGCCTTGCGTAATGAACGAATGACAGCGCAATTTTAGTTTGTTGTTTCTTCCACCGGATCAAGGAACAAAAAGAACACCTCATACAATCGTTGCATTGTTAGAACTTGATCGGTGCAATAATGTTCGGACCTGTTTTTCAGTCGCATCGCAAACGTTTAACCTGCACCCACAAAACTACTCTTTTACAAACGAGCAGATCTTGCCAGCTGCTCAGTCAGGGATCAATAATAGCCCGGTGAGAAGAAAACACTGGGTATTTCGGTGGATACAAATACATGTCGGAGGCAAAGACGTGTATCTACCGACATGTTCAGCCTGGAAAGCTGCAAGGAGGCAGCATGGTACAATGAAACAGCTGGAGTTGGAGAAATGTATGACCTTCAAACTGCAATTCAGAGTCCTGCAAAATTTTACTCAGGACTACAATTTCAATCCAATCCCATGCCCACATTTTAATTCTTCATGGTCTTTCTTTGACTTGACGCACGCATAATTTGCAGGACTGAAGCTACTTGTTCCTGTTTCCCTCAATTGTGGTTCTGGGTTCAGCTTCAGGTCGACTTAGCTCGAGTTGAAAATGTTGCACAGTGAATTGAATGCTGATACAAGCCATAATTTCCTTTTCTGCAGGTCGGAAGCGGTTCATATCGCGAGAGGAGCCGCTGTCCACAGGATCCGCGGGTCAAACCGGAAGTGATGGAGCGCGGCGCCAGGGGGCGGCCACAGCCGTCACCAAGACGAACACGCTGCCGCCAAACGCATGTGAGTTGAGTCTTCTTTGTTGAGGCACGAAAATCTTGCTGGCTTGACTCTGATTTCACGAAGTAGTACACGGTTACTTCTGCCTTGGTGAGGATTTGAGGGATGTGCGTGGCACCAAGAAACAAGCAGCAAGATCACATCAAAAGACTTCTGCGTTTTTTTTTTTTCTCATTTGAACAAAAGACCAAACCAAATTTGTTGACACCTCGATATCAAAGACTGCTATTCGTGCAAGTGTTCCGGGAGGTATCAAGTTGTTTTGATGTGTTTTTTTTCCGCAACTTGAGGTTTGCAGACTGACTCCATGAGCACACGATTCACAGCAAGCCAAAAGTTTGGAAGGTGCTGAGGTGCGTTCTGAAAGAGCACTTTAATTTCATATTTCCCCAGGTACCTTTGGTTTTGTCAGGCCACCTGAGATAAGTACAAGGACACAAGAACTTTTGAGATGACCTGAGCCTTTGTCCTGATCAGACAAGATTTTTTGGGCTTGTGGTTTGTGCATCAGCCCTCAACAAGTACATTCGAACGTTTACAAGTCAGTTTTGAGTGGAACAGATAAAAACTGCAAAGCAAGTCAAGTCAGGCCACAGACTTATGGTCTAATTGAGGCTTTAAGGGCAGAACCCCTCATCACCTCGACTCGGAAAGCGTGACCGCTGTGTCGCGTGCGTGCGAGGCATGCAAATTACACAGACTCAACACACTCATCTCACAAACCAAACATTTGCAGCTTGCGTCTTTTGAATTCTGGACTGCTCAATATAAAAGAGGTGCTTGGCAATTAAAATTTTTGTGGTGACCCCAGAAATCCATTTTGATACAATCTGTTCAGTTGTGGTACCAGGAGGGATAAATGCGTTGAGGCAACCATTCCTGAATCTCACAGGATCCAAACACGTAAAACGTGAGCACATACACCAAACGTGAATCAGGAACAAGAGGTCCATTTTGACATTCAAGTGGAGGGAAACTGTGAATTGTGTAACCTGATGGTCGTAAATCAGTCTGGCAGGAGAGTGTTTTGCTCTTTGGGCTGCAAACTAGTCAGTGCCTTTGTCAAATGTTCAAGAACCGGAGTCATTGAATTTTTGGACAGATTTTCCGCAACACTGATTGTCTACGGCATGAGAAGAATTGCCCTGCATCTCACAACTGTTTTGAGATCAAAAGTTTAATTGCATCTGCGGCGCATTCCAAATTGAAAAGCAAAATAGCAACTATTTTATGAGCTTTGGGCCACAAGTGGCTGTCACCAAAGAGTCAAATCCTGTCTCCACAGATCCTCCACAAATGGGAAACTTGCCCCCAAAGACGAGAGTTCAACTTCCTCTCATCACAAAAGGCATGGGTTTCTGAAAATCACGCGCTCACTGCTTGTTGTGGTCTCAACTGCTGATCACCTTTTCCGTGAGGCGTTTAAATTCATATCGTAGAGTGCAGATTTTGACACATTATGACTTCAACACCAACGAAAGAAGCCTTTGTTAACTGGAGACTCGACACAGATTTTATTTGAAGTTTTCGTGTCGGAAGGGTGGAATTACCATTTGCATGAAATTTTTCCCTTTGAAGTCAAAACCAAACTGAGCGAAACAACTGTGCATCAGTGAAAGTAACACGATACCCCCACTATTGAAATATCAACAGAGGGAAGACACCCAGGCATCAGAGCCCCAGGGAGTATCGTCACAAGCAACCCCAATCGCGTACTGTGTCGGGTAGACATGCTTCGCTGACAACCCACTCGGTTTATTCCACATGGCTTGAGGAGATCTATGTTCAGGATGCGGAACCACCGTGTGTATAGCACACACATGTGTGAAGTTGTGTGTTTTCCTCTCAAATGGACACTCGGCCTTCTGGAAATTTGCGAAAGGTTTGTGTGTTTCTGGGCTGCTTGAAACCAACAAATAGTGACACATTTTTGTGGATGAAGAAGCTGGATTTGCTTTGTCCTGATTTTGTGACTTGGTCCAATTGGAGTGCTTTGAGGCTCTGAAATTCAACTGTCACAGCATCTAGCAAAGCCAGTTTCAAGTTGGGACTTGTGCATTTGCGCAAAATCAGCCACCAGGGAGGCTCTTCCAGGGTGAACACGTTCACTACGGTGGGACTCAACACTTTCTGTTTTGTGCGCAGTCTTGCTTGCTTGAGACATTTTCGTGTTTCGTGTCCATTCATTCATTTGCATAGATCCACTGGCTCTTGTTACTTCCCCACATTCGCTGTCTTGAATTCTCTTGACATGTCATGGAGCACTTTTGGATTGCACCCAAATTACACAGAAGCGGTGGGGTGTTTTGAACTTTGGGATACTTCACGTGGGATCCTTGCCACATAGATGACAGTGCACGCTTTGGCAAATTGCTGTGTTTACCTTCGAGAACACAGCCACGGAACTTTTGCAAGCTTGACCAAGTTAGGATTTCGTGCACATGTTGTAGAACATAGACGTTTGGGCGAGGGAAAAGTGGATTAGCATATTCATGGAAGACAAGTCACACGGTATTTGCACTTTGCACGCATCAACGTGCACACAAAACTGAGGACACGCAGGAAAAGAATAACATTCGTGGTTGAGGCTTCTGAAGATAACAACGTCACTGGATTGGGCAACGTATACTTTCAACCTGCTCGTTTGGACGACAGTCATGTACAAAAGTACAATAACTGCCGGTAAGGGTAAGTTATGGCAGGCGCTTTTTGACGCATGAGATGTTAGGTGATCGCAGATCACTGACATGAGCCGATTTGCTGTGTTCTTTGCTTCGTTGTTTTGATCTTTGTATGAAAGTGGGATGTTTGCTTCCATTTTTCAAACCATTGTGTGTCTTGCGGATGTTGTTCTCAATCGCAAGCGTTCATATGAATGATCGTCACGCAGTTTGACTGTGGTGCGAACAGCAAATAAGATCCTGCCATTCCACGTTCGAGAACCAACCAACGGAACTTTATTGGCGTCAGAACACCCTCAGTCAAATTGCAGGAATTCCTCGTCAAACTGATTCGACTCTTCTCTCTCGATCACTGTCAGTTTAAGTTTTGCTTTTCATCAACAAGTTCAGACGATCATGTTCGGAATTCCTGTGAAGAATAGGCGTCGGTTTCCTGCACCGCAGCTTCAAGTCAGACATCGAGTGAATTGAGTGTCGATCGGAGCACGGTTGTCCCTTCATGAAGTCCAGCGATCACTGGGTTCTCTTGTTCCACGTCACACCAACTAACCATAGCCACTGCCATTCTGTTCCAGCTCCAGGGATACTGAGCGGGATCACGGAGCACGGGATCGCCCACCATCCGGTCAGTCATGACACTCGCAGGTCAAGGTCACAGTTCTCCACCTCGAGGTCACAGATCGGGTCAACCGAACCGCCGGGCCCCAGGCGAGCTCACACTGTGGACGCCCCTGGATCGGCCGCGTTCGGAAGTCCGCGTCTCACCGACCCGAAGCTCAGGTAATCATCTGATTCCTTTGAAGGTCCTCTCAGGCACAAACGGCGAACAACGTGTTGCGAAAATTGCTGGAGTTTATGGGCCCACAAAGGCTACAAATTGTTGGGTTGATCCTACACACATGAAGGATTTGCTGAAGTCTTCAACAAAATTTTGCGTTTTCAAGCCAAATGATGTGAGGTCGTTATGGACGGTGAACACAGTTCAACACACATAAAGCATGCAATTTACACCGCGCAACCACGGTGGTCGCGACCATTGTTGTAAACCACAAACCCATGCAGGTTCTGGGTTCACGCTTGAAACGTAATTGCCCGTGTTAACACAATCAGTGCACGTAACGTGTCACCGAGGTCTCATAAATCCTTCAAATCCTTGTCGCTTTGCTTGACCCCTGGGCTAAATCCCACCAACCAAGTGTATCTGTGCGTGTTTCAATTGAAATGGTTGACAGTTCACCCCAGAAGAAACCAAAGACAATATTCAGGTGGTGAAACTCAAAAGGCACTCAAGCAAAGAACCTGGATTTGAAGACGAGGGACTCTTGGGACACCTGTGAGCAGGATGAAATCGTTGCGGTAACTGCACGTGCTGTTTCAATTCGTACAGCTTGCGGACCGTGCAGCACGACTCTGCGTCCAGCAGCACCAGCGACGTGTCGTCCGCCACCGGCAGCCTCGCGTCGCACAGAACCGGCCGCAGCTTCTTCAGGGACAAGAGGGAGCCACCGCAGCCGACACCGGCCACTCTGACGCCGTCTTGGGGTTCAGGTCACATGACATACCCTGGACGTAGATCTGGATCCAATGAGAGTGATAGAACAAGTGATGTCAGCCAACAGTCCATCTCCAGCAAGCAATCCGTGAACAAGTTCCCTCTGCCAAGAGGAAGGATTTTGTCTGACTCACACCAGGTGTCGGTGTCACCTATTGCTCATCACGTTGCGTCACCGCCGCACAATCGGAGAATGGGATCTGGCTCAGCAAGTTCTGTGACTTCATCCATGCCCAAACCTCTGACCAGGACTCCAGAAAGACTGAGCCTTGACTCGCAGGCCAGGCTGAGGGTGTGGGACAAGCAAGGTTCGAGGGAGAGAGCCAGCTTCGACTCAACCGCCTCTGAACCAGCCAAACATTTGATTTCACAACCTGAGGATAAAGACGGAACGGGTGAAATTGTGGCTCACGGACCAGCGAAGGCCAAGCCTTTCATTGGACGTGCCAACACGGTTCAGTTGCCAATGGCAAAAAGTCCCACCAAATCAGTCACATCTCCTGCAGGGAAACCAGAATCGAAAGGTCTGAAGAGAAAGGACAGGGTTCAGCCCTTCCAACAGAGTAGCATTGAGGAATCAACAAAACCCGAGGAGCAACAAGTTCTGAAGGACATCGACAACACCATTCACGACATGACGAAGGCCCTGAAGCGAGATACACTTGCGAACACCAAGGCGAAATCATTTGAAACTCAGGTCACTCCGATTGCGCTGCTTCCAACTACAACGACAGACGCGCATCATCTTGCCGCTCCGAGTGGAAGCACCAGAGAGGAAAGAATGTTCAAATACAAACAGGCCAGACGGAAGGAATTGGCCAAAATTGCCAACCAAACCAAGTCGAAATCCTTGGAACTCCCAGAAACAAATAAAGTGTTCAGTGAGATGGAACCTCACACGCCAAAATTCTCACGCAAGTACGGGAGCAAAGAATCCATTGATGAAAAGCCAGTGACAACATTCACCAGCATAGCAGTGCCCGCGCAGCATATTGTGATGCCTTCACCCATTCTGCCGAAATCTGTGACTTCACCTCCGATTGCCACTGTGTCTCCCATCATGGCCAGCGTTCTGTCCTCATCTGAATCATCTGGGATACCAAGTGCATTATCAGGCCCTGCCGCCTCCACCACTGTTGTGCCTTCCAATCTGGATTCCAGAGTGTCAGCCAGTGTGGCTGAGACCACATTCACTGCGACCACTAACTCAAGTGCAACAGCGGGTGAAGTGAGTCGCTCAGCTTTCAAACCAGTGAAAGCGTCGTCTCCCACGAAGGTGATTCCGACATCAGTTCCTCTGGACAGGCTCTCGCAGTCTCCGCCACAGCCGCCAATCAGGGTCACCAGTCCTGTGATTGTATCCGGTGCGGGGCAGAGAACACCCAACAAGGGCGGACCTTCGCTGACAAGCGTGTCTGCGCCCACCGCGCTCAGTCCCTTGTCCATTGGAACAGCAAGTGGAAGTCAGATTACCTCGATGGCCCGAAGCAAACCAGAATTTGTGCAAACTTCTCTGGTGACAACCAGTGTCAACGATTCCATGACAATGTCAGTCTTGCCAGCGTCCGCAGCAACGAGTTCAGTGACGTTGTCGCCTCCTGTCAAGGTGACACCACCTTCCTTTGCTTCATCCATAGCAACAAGTTTGGCAACGACCACTGCGTCTGTGACGTCATCTCTGGCGTCCATAAGATCTGCGTCAAGCTCAGACGTCAGTCTCTTTGCCAAGCGACACGTGCTGAAGAAGCAGCCGTGTGTGGAGAGCACGGACACCATTTCCGCTCTGAAACAGTTTGTCATGACTCCCGCCGCCATCGCCAGGGTCGAGAGGAAACTCGCCAAGAGCAAGTCGGAAACTTCCATGTTCCTGGACCACGACCCGTTACAGTCTGCGAACGCACGCGCAGAGAAAACATTCCTGGAGAGAGGACGAAAAACTTCCAAGGACATTGAGAAATGGGAGGACCTGATCATGAATGTTGCAGATATGCAACAGGAGTTGGAAAACATTGAATTCAAGATGAAGCAAACCCACAAGAAAAGTGATAGCAAGGCAAGTGCTAGTGATAAAGCAACGGCTCTGTTGAGGACCAAAGCAAAGCAAAGTGATAAATTGAACACGGATAAGAAACCCACATCAAAACAGTTCGATATCAAATCCCCCGAACGCGCGGATAGACTGAGTCCCATAAAGAAAGCGGATATCGAAAACGGAAACCTGCAGAAGTTTGATGCCAGAGTAACGGAGCTCTTGCAGCAAGAAGTGAATGACTTGGCTCAAATCCGGCGGAAACTCTTGGAGCGGGAAGATTCATTCAACCGGCCGGACTCGCCTATTCGAGAACCGATGGCTCTTCCGAAGGAGTCGGTCATCAGGCGGAACCGCCTTCCGCGCGAGTGCGTCTCGTCGTCCTCGAGCGACGGCGGCGGCGGCGGGCCGTCTCCGCAGCGCTCCCCGCGCGTCTCCCCCCGGGTCCACCGCAAGAAGAAGCCGGGCAGCGGGCCAGCCACCACCGGAGGACTCCAGGTGTCTGCCTCGGGTTCAAATCTGCTCAGCGTCGACCACGCCCACGGGCACAAACATCACAAGGAGCACGGCGGAAGGAGGGACCCCAACAGGTAATGGACTCAAAACATATATCACTCCGTGACTGTGGCGCAGGGAGTCGAAGCCTCGTGATCGTGGACAAATAACGAAAAAGCAGAATCGCTGTGTGAGCACGAATGTTGAGCAACCCGAAAAAGACAGAGCTCATGCTCACGTGTGTTTCGGTTCCCTGTGCCCAAAAATCAGAGTGTACTAAACTCAAGCATAAATCCTGCTTCATTGGCCTGCAGTAGTGAAACTTTGCTTCATGGTGACGGGGATATGGCCTGAATATCAAGATTAACACGGTTCAAACCTGTGTCCCGTGTATGAATGCATAGATGCAGTAGTTACTCAAAGATAGAAGCAATGTCTGATTTGAACTTCAGAAATCCTGCGACGAATGATCAGTAAGTTGGGTGTTTGTCATTTGCTGTGTCACTTGCCGTGAAAGTCGGTGTGAAATGTGAAGTTGCGACGGAGGTCAGTTGGATCACGACACCGAAAACCTCTTGCCCAGTCCAACTTTGCTCTTGATGTGTGGCACTCTGCAACTTTGCAACCCCACATGAGTTGAGTCAAAGGTGCACATCAACTTTGCCAGGCTAAGTGTGCAAAAGTTTTGTTTCAGAACTGTCAGTCTCTATCTCAAATCTGTCTCTTTCTCCGTGTGAATAGTCCTTTGTCTCTCAGATGTGCGTCCGATAGTCCGTGGTCAAAGCCACAATCTATCCCTCAGACGGACACAGTCACAAGTCCCTTTGCGTAGTTTGTGCGTACGGTAGCAATGTTTTCGTTGTGCTGTGTGTAGAGTGAGCCGCTGGAAGCGCGTCAAGTCTCTGCTGAAGCGAGGCGCCGGCGACATCCTCCCCCGACACAGCGCGCGCATCGTGCTCCTCCCCGGGCAGCATCGCGTCCCCCTCGGCGGCGACAGCGGTCAGCAGGACCCGCCCAGCTCCGGAAGTCCATTGAAGAATCCGGGGCGCAACGAGCAAAGTCCCGGCTGGACTTCACTGACATTGGCGGCGGACAGTCTGCAAGAGCACTATGACATTCATTTGAGAGCCAATCGCTCCCCACAGGAGCAAACTCTTGCTCGACATTTGGTGCAGAATCTCGAAGGGAACCTGAACTCTGCCACAATCGACGGACTCGACAAGGAACGAAAGTCTGGTGAGGTTGTTCAGGAGAACTCGCAGGGAAGTCAGACAACCGTCGGTACCCTGACTCGAAAGGAAATCTCTGATTTGGAAGTGCCGAGAGATCGTGTGGCTGAAGAGAAGGACGGAAAAGAGGGAAGATTCCGCTCTGACAGTCCCAATGCCGAACCATGTCCTCTTAATGCAGCTGAGGTTGCTCTTGATCCAGACCGAATCATCGACCATTCAGCACGTTCTGATGCTCATCAAACACCACAAAAGCGAACATCAGATGACAATCAAGAGCAAGACGGCATTCCACTGGGTTCGTCCAAGATTCACGACCACACTCGTGAGCAAAGTTCCACCGAAGAACGAAAGGTCAGTGTGGGGACACAAAGTCACGAAAGGATCCACCACACCTCCGAAATTCAAAACGCCTCCGAAGAGAACACAAGCACGGGGACTGAATTGCAGCAAAATACGGATGAAAGTTCCACACCAACCAGTGACTCTACAATTCCTGTGATAAAAACCAAGACGGCAACACGAACTAACAATGAGTTGACTGAAGAACAAGTGGCTGAGTCTTCTACGACACACCTTCCTTCTGACGATCAAGCCTCAAGGACGAGTCCGAGGTCACAGAAGGATTCAGCTTGTTCTGTACGACAGGACGCCCTTCTTGATTCCCACACTGACACTGAAAAAACAAATTCTGACAACATCAAAGAACAAGACCAGACGAACGAAAGTCAGACAATGACGAATGGTCAAAGCTCCCCAGAGCCAGACCCCAGAGAAAATATTGAACCCAAACAAAGCAAACGCCCCAGTCAAAATTCTGTCATGGTCCAGGCAGATACAAGTACAAGTAGAAGTACTTGTCACCAAGAAATGAGTCAAGGCCAGATCGTCGAGAGTCGGCGGGTGCCAAACCAAAGTCCGAACGATGTCCCAGGTCATTCTTCTTCGAAAGAAGAGGCAGAACAAGACCAAGACGGGTTCGGTTCTCACTCCATCCGAGCCAGCTACCATTGTCAAAAGACTACCGAGGGTTCGACCAGTGAGACTGATGTTAGAAATGTTGGTCATCTCGATCAGGAACAAGTTATGAATGTTTCCTGTGAAACGGGCGACCGCACTGACGCTTTTCGTCCCAACACAGCAAAACGGAAGCCTGAGTACACCACCACCCAAGCTGAGGCCATTTCGCAAGAGCAACACGTCGAGGAAGTCAGCCTTGATTCATCCAAAGCTCATCAGCAGCCTCACACTCAAATTCTGGAAGACGAGAGTGCTGAAACAAAGGGTACTTTCGATAAAAGCCAAGTCCCTCAGACTCCGGACGTGCCAACATGTGCATCACCTGTAGTCCGTCTCTCTTCCCAAGACAAGACGGCTGGTCAGACCTTAGGTTCTGTGAAGACAAATGCAGTCGCCCAAGCGAAGGAAAACGTTGCCCAAGACTCAGCTCAATCCCTGGAGCAAGCGTCAGATCAAACACGCGTCGCTGTGCAGGACGAGGTGCCACCAGTCCATGAGCAAGAGAGCCGCTCAAGTCGTCTGCGGCATCGGCTGCGGAGGCAGGCCAAGCTCAATGTTGATCTGGAAGATTCCAACCCTGCAGAGATTGTCCCAGAAAAAGCACACGTCAGTCACAACACAGAAGAACTGATCAGTAGAACAGTCGACACAAACCAACAGTCGTCAAAGAAACAGACCCTTGATCGCCCTGACCAGACAAGTTTTGAGAGAGAACATGAAAAAGCTTTAGCTCTTCCTTCTCAAGAAACTCGCACCAACATCGGTGTGAGTCAGAACATCGCTTTAGAACCAGTCGCTGTTTCACCAGATCCGCGCCGACTGGACGTGGCCTCTGTGATCGTCCATCATCAACCTGTTGAACACCCCCAATCCCCTGAAGCAGTCAAACAAGTGGCAGAACTTGGTGGTTCCACTCTGCAGAAGACCAGCCAAAACGAAGTCCCTGAATTGAAAACCACAGGAGGAACGTACACCAGCTACGCGAACTTCAGCTTGGAGAGCCAACAACCTGATGAAGCAGGAAGGCAGCAGGAAAGCACAAAAGTTCAGAAGAAAGTCCGTCGTAAGAGACGACAGAGAAAAGACAATCGGCGAACAAGGATGGAGCCGATTCGGGAGGACCTGAGCACTGATGAGGAGAGGGAATGGTCCAAGGTCAGGAAGCAGACCAGGGTGAAGAAAGGTAAAGATCAACAGGTCCAGCCCGAGCTTCAGCAACAGCAAAAGGGCAGAAAGGACACGAACAGGTCAAAACATTACGATACTGCCTGAAGCCTTGTGAAGCTCGTCTCGCACAGCAGCGTTGTTGCACCAACTGCAGAAACACTGCACCACGTTCTTCACTGTTTCTCGTTGACTTCACTGCAGATTTGCACCAGACGTAGACACGCTGTGTGGTGTTTTTGAAGAAAGCAAACCGGATTGTTTGTGCCAGGATTAGGGGCACGTTTTTCACACACACGCGCACCTGTTCTTTGTTGCAAGAAGTTTCCCTGCCCACGCCACATGTCAGTGTATTCTTTCTTCTTTTGTTTGGCTTTAGTGTCTGCGTAAGAAATTTTGGAGCCTCTTGCAGCTTCGGATTAAAAATGTTTTTTCACCCAAGAATTTTGCAGTTCTTGCCGTTCAATGAAGTCAGCGCGATGTTTTGCTCCGGTGAACTTTGTCTGGCCACAATTTTTCTTGGGCGGTTGCGTTCATTTGCGATCATCTTCTCTCTTTTCGCAACATTGTCGAACATCACAAAGTGATCTTCTGCAGGCAAAAACTTCTTCATGAGCCCGCGCTGACATGCTGTTTCTTCTCCTGTTCTTTCCACTTTGATGTTCTCGCTTATTCTATCATTGACTTTGTACTCGAAAACCAGAGGCCAAACCAGAGTACACAAAGTTGGTGAGATGCAAGACATGATGGATCTGTTTTTCCTTTGATCGTCGAGTGACGATTTCAATTGGAATGCTGGAATGTGGGGACAAACCCAGGGTCTGATGGTCACGATGGCCCGTTGGAGGGCCAAATTTCATTTTTAGAATTCAACCTGTACAAAGGAACAACTTTGCACCTGTAGGAGAGAGCAAATTATTTTTCTGGGGACCAAGAGTGTCGGGTCCTTAGGGTCCCCTGGTTCTGGCCCTTCCAACGGGGCTGCTCTGTCTGACCCTGGATCGGCGAATTGGAAATTACCTCGGCCTCGGCCAACAACACAAACTTTTTCTTTGTGCTGCAGGTGCTGAAGAACAGAGGCATGCCAAATAATTTTTTGGAAATGAGGGGTTCTCTCATTCCAAACTTTGCTTGTTTCCACTTCATTGGTCCAAGTTGAAGTTGGGCCCATTCCCTGACCCCACTTGAGCCTCCAAGAGCGAGCTTGCGTTGATCTACAAGAGTTCAAAGGCGAAGAAAGCACAAACTGGTGGAAAACCAGGTTCAATTTGGAAATACCCCGACAAAAAGATCCCGAGTGAGCAAAAATTGTGACTCGACCACATCAAATCCTCAACCCAAAAGCTACATGAAGATCCCAAGGTTTACTATCATTTTTTCGCAAACCAGCAACAAATGTTGCCGCAGATGAAAGGGCACGAATTCTATTTTCCGCACAGCAAATCAGACCATCTGCACCATAGTTCAATGCTCCACACATCGCACTGCACAGACAGCAGATGTCTCCCTTCTCCCAGCCAGCCAGAAGCAGATGTTTAGCCTGTGCGCGTTACACACGTGTCAGCCTCCGATCACCAGATGGTGAACAGCTCTGCACCCAAAGTGCGCAGAGTTTCTGTGTTTGTGCTTTGCAACCAGCCGGAACTCAAGTGAATCGACTTCGGTGATGTGCTTTCAAACTAAACTGCGATGGTTGTGTGAAAAATCCATTGAAACAGATTGCCATCTGCCGCGGCACATTTTGGTCAAACTGCGTCAGACTGCGTCCTTGTCGATATCGGATTGTAACGACTTTTCGGACGCACTCCCGAAGGTTCTGGCCCACTTCGTGAGTCGCAGCAGGCCCATAAATTGAACCAAGGTTGCTCAGAAAGTTGCACCTGCTGGTGATGCTCTGTGCCACATGTGCCTTGCAAAAGAACCAGGTTAATTTCCAAGTGAAGAAACGTCTTCAAGGAACACAAATTGGTCGTCCTTGAGTAGTTTTCGCACTGAGAAGTTTAGTCGCCGGTGATCTGACTGGAGCTAAATCCGGCTCTTCTCATCGCGTCATCACCAATTATCTACTCGGGCTCCAGGCCTCCAGAACCTGTGTGGGAATCCAAAGGAGCACTTCTCCAAAAACCTGACACGTCAAACGTTGTTTTTCCAAGCAGAAGGAGATTTACAAGAGTAAAAGAGAGGTTCTGGGGCAAGGTTTCGATCGTGTCATGGGAGCCCACCCACGACCTGCATCAACGGTTGCTCCTTCCGTCTCTGACAGGGTCTGACGGAGCCGTGCACAAGTGTAGTTTTGTTCCTTCACACCCAATATTCAAATTAACATTGTGGGTGGACTCAGAACTTTGGATGTTTAAATTCCCGCAGGAAACAGGGTTTGATTCACATGAAAGAGCCATGAAAAGACGCTGACTTGCAACATTGCCTGGTCACATTCCACCAGATGCAGCCGATACTGTGGGAGGAATCTCAACCTGCAGACTGTGTAGTCTGCAGCCCTGCTCAGTCTGCACTTTCGAAGTCTTCGGTAAATCACAATCTAGAAAGAACCCAGCGCAACTGACAAAAGTCCCAAACAGCTCCCGTTGTTTCTGCAACCAGAAAAATGTTTCTGCCGATACCACACTGACAAGCACGTAAAAAAGGCTTTCGCCAAGTTACTGTGCAACTGCTTGTCGAAAAGTGTGCAGGGAGAATTTGGTGGCCCATCGACATGTTTTGCAGTTCACAAGCACCCGTGGCACATGGGTACATGAGTCGCAGCATTATGGCAGATGCGCCTGTCAAAGAAACGCAAGTGCAGTGCGGCTGCAAAAGAGACAAGTCATGCAATACACTTCAGCAGAAAGAGCCTTTCAGAAAGAACTTCAAATGATTTTGACATTGAAATCTCCCTGAACCACACAGTGACTTCAAATGGTGTCCAAGTGTGTCTTGATTTCTTGATATTGCCCTGAACAATGCGGTGTTTGTTCTCGAAAAGAGGGTTACTTTATTGTGCTGGATAGAAAAGCTGCATTCCTCGGAAAAGCTGCATTGTTTTCACTTTTTCTCTCCCCAAGGGTGAACAATGCCACCGAAGCCGTTTCTCCTTGGTTCAGTTCGTCTCACACTCTCCGAAGCAATGCTTTCAGCGTATATTTGACCAAGGGGGTCGTGTGAACGTCGAGAAGTTTCCGCTGGACTCGAAGGTGTTGAGAGTGTTGCAACGTACGACTCAGGTTGAGTCGAGCCGGTGTCGGAGGCTCAGTGAGTACCCTGAGCTATTAACGTACACAAAAGCCGGAGATAGATCGTCAGCACTGCAAGGTACAACCCTCCCTGGGACTCTGAAATGTTGCATTTGACGTTGTTTCGACCAGAAGCGATTGCAGGTGGCTCAAATGGCTCATTCGAGCAGACACCAGCTTCTCAGTGCACCACAACCTCTGAAAACATGTGTGGCCAAGAACCTTTGGATTTCAGCATTTAGAAATGCTCTTGGCAAAGAGGCCTCGAAAAAAGACCTTCTGGATCTGTTGTTCTTCACAATGTCGGCGTTATCCTCTGGCTCCAAGCCCTTATGTCTGTTGCTCGTATCAACGAATGAGAAGTGTAGGATACGTTTATTCGGATAGACTTTGGCTACAGTGTGGTGTCTTTTTTCTTCCTCATGGATTTACTGCAAAATTTCCACTTTTCCGAAATTGAATAGTGAGTAAATTTCAACTGCAATTTATCAGTGTGGATTGAGTTTGATTTTTCCCCCGTGTGTCGTGTGATGTTTGCCTGTCAATTTCTTGTGCGATTGCATTCGCGTTCCCTTGAGTTTCAATTTTACCAAAGCATCTGAAGCCGCAAAACTTGTACTGTGCATGAACTTATTTTGAGCGCCAACCAATTTTCAAATTCTGCACACCAGAAAATACTTCTTATTTTGTTCCTTTTCTGCGCCCAACCAGTCTTCACCAGTTGCAATGCGATGTAACCCACCACATCAAAAATGGAGATGATGAGCTGTGGCATGGTCAAAGCTGGCCCAAGGCTCAAGGGAAACTGGACACAACTCACGAAGAAAAGGCCAGACAATTGGCATTCTGCGTCAGATCACCAACGCGTTGAGAGGATTTCTGTTTTGCGAGTACGACGTTCCAACATCACTTCTTCTGCACAAGTTTTCTCTTGTTCGAGACGCAGACAGGCGGGTATGAAGAAGTAATTTGGGCCACGGTTGTGACATTCAGAGAATGCTAATCAACACTCTGAGTGGTGCAAGAATAAACCTGAAAGATAATCATAAAAACTAGCAACATATGAAGGGAGACTGCAACTTTTTGTGCATCATGAAGTGAAGAGAACAGCGGCGTTCATGCGTCCGTGTTTTCAATTGCAATGCACAGCAAGAAAGCGCACGTTCTTGGCTCAGCCAACCAGGCGCAACTGCCTAGCTGTCATGACAGACGGTTTTGTCCTGGAAACTTCATTTCAAAACCACTTCCCATCACCTAAATTCCAGTGTTCATCGCTGAGGGCTCAATTTTCAACAGAACACAAATTGCTTCAAAATTAATTCACTCTGTTTCGGTTCTTGCAGCTTTGAAGTTCGCTTTTGTCTTGCCAGAATCTGGTTGGGGACCTGAATTGGACACAAGCAAAAAAGGCGTCGAACTGAGATGCGGGAAAGAGGCTCTGTTGGAAGGTGCCTTGGTTCACATGAAACAAAGACTTGCCCGTGTCTCTCGACCTTGCATCCACTTGCATCTGTCTGACAACTGGGTTAAATTTGAAAACAAATTCCTTTGCACCAAGCATTCAAAGGATGTGTTGAAAATTCTTTGCTGTGGGCCAAACCCCACGCTGTGAAAAATATAAAGACGTGCCGTGTCCTTCACGATGTCTCTGAGACTGATTGCTGGAGAAAAGTCAGGAACACACAGCTTGAAGCGCAGTCAGTTCATTACTGTTTCTCTAATGTAAATTCCGCAGCTTCAGAGCTGTTGTTCTTCCCGGTGTTCGCTTTGGCCCAAAAGTGATCAACCCGCTGCGATCGAATTTCATCATCCTCGCGTCTGAGCACAAGCGATCAAACGATGTCAGTTCAGAAGAACTCTTTGAAAAGGTGTTGTTGTTCGTCGTGGATTACGAGGAGACCAAGCGACATGCTCGTGTTCATATGCGTGGCTGAAAAAAACTGTCAAAACTGCAGGTCAAATTGTTTTCTTGAAACCGATTGGGATCCTTGGAAACACAATGTCCTTCTCATTGTTATTGGCGAAAACTTTTTATTGTTCCATTTGACTCCCGAACGAAAAGCTTGTGTCGTCGAAGCTGAGGTCACATTTCTTCACACCTCTATGCGCCCCACACAGCTTCAAAGAATTGTGGCATCTCGGGAAGGGATTTCGCTTGAGCGTTCAAAACGGATCCAAGTTGCACGTGACGTTTTGATGTCGTCACAAAAGCGACTCGTCACGTTTCGAGAGAGGGAACAGGATCTGGTGCTCACGTACACGGCAGAACATCCCCTCAGCAGTTCATCTGATCAGCGATCTGTTTCTGTTTGACCTGCCTTGTACATGTCAGTAGCCATGGGATCATGCAGAGCATGTTGCGGCTATTTCAGTGCGTGTGATCATCTCTTCAGCTGAGGCCGCTCCTGATCCAGATGAAAGTTGTCCAAACAAGCCAGGGTCGAGAAAAGGTGTTGACAAAACGACAGTTGGCAATTGCACCTGAAAGAATGCTCTCCTCGACATTTCTGTCCGGAAAATCCAAGAGTGCGAACACCACTGAGACCCAACATGTTTTGAGGGGAGCTGCACTTCTCAGTTACGATCCACTAAATGCTACACACATTGATCATCGGTTTCAGATTGTACTACACCTTGGGGCACTGACCCGTGCCTGAATCTTATCACTTGAGGCCTGTCTTTCATCTTATTCTCACCTTGAAGGAATTTGTTGAAGGGCTGCTCTCTGTTTCTTGCAGGGGTTTTTCCACACTGTCCATTCCAGACCGCCCAAAAACCTAAACGATACGAACCATTGCGGTCTTTCAGACTTCGAGTTGAAATTCGTGCTGAAGAAACGGCAAAACCAAAGGAATTTTGCTTTGTGCGTCAGAATCCCAAACGCAGCACGAAGGGCGGCTCCTTCCCTATTCCTGGGGTGAGATGGCGTCTTCTCTGGTCCGCCAGCAGGGAAGGAGATTCCTTTGAATGTGTTCACGATGATTGGAAGGGTGCGTCATGCAGGATTGCATGGCAGCTGTCAAACAGCCGAGGGGGCCGCAAGGAGAAATTCACAAAACCAAACTGGCCGTGCATTTTCTTCTCACCAGAGCAAAGCCAGTTGATTCTATCTGTATCGCCTGCATCATTTTGACAACTGTTTTCGTGCATTTAGTTCGAGCGATTGGTCATGGATCTGTTTGTGGAACGTGGCAGCTCTTGCGAGCCCTACGAGCAGCTCACCTGGGCAGGTGGTGCTTTTCCCTTCCCTCCACCGAGGATCTCACTCACAATATGCAGCTTATTTGTGAGAAACAAGCACTAAAGCTTCTCAAAACCATCTGTGTTGTTCTTGGCCACAGACTGCCGTGTGAAGAACGTGGAGCTTCAAAAACGCACGTTTTTTTCTGCCAGTTGGAACACACCGTCTTTCAAAAGACGTGAAAGATGGATTGGTTTTAGAGTTCTTCGTGAGCTTGCGTGATGCACAAACACCATTTTTCATTGAGAAAAGATCTCATGAGAAAGCATAAAACATTCAGATGTTTTTTTCTGGGAACTTTGGACACTCGTTCATAAGTTGGAGGATTTGTTTTGTTGCACTCGCACAGGAGTCAGATGCTGTGGCAAAAGACATGGCCTTGTTGAGCGATGGAGATCAGAATCCGAAACAAAACGAAACACCCGTACATGGTGTTCGGTTGTTGATCACTTGAACAAAGACGCAAGAAGAAGCAAAATCAAAGATATTCTGTTGACATCCTGCGGATTATGTGTGATGCATGTTGGACATTTTGAAAAATAAGAGAGAAATATTGATTGACATCCATGGGCAACTGGTAAGATGTCTTTCTCTTCACATTTTCACACGAAATACTTTTACAGAAATGAGACAAAATTGTTCTTTGCTCATTTTGCTGAGTGCACTGTGCAAAGGAAAATCTGACGAAAGGATGGCAACTCTGCATGAGCGTGACTCGTTCAGGTCCCAGCTGCCAGCAGAATGAATTGAAAATCGAGTTGTTTCGCCACAATTGGCCTTGGTCGAAGCCAAAAGCGATGAGAACATTTCGATTTAGCCACACTGTACACGGGATCTCACTGGACGTGAGTTTGGAATTCCTCGTGGTCTTCGTTGTTTTGTTTTCTGGTGTTTGTGTTTCGCCCCAAGCTGTTCTGTCTTCGCATGGACACAAGTACTGTACGAATCGCTGCATTCAGATGCGAGTCAGAATGCAAATACCATGTTTTGCGTTGCAACTTTGTGTGTCTGAGCTCCGTCACTCTGACAAGCATCAACCTGGTCAAAAACTCAAGGTTGTGTTTGCCAAAGCTGGACACAGCTGCACGACTTTTTAGCACCTCTATATGTCCAGGCATCAGGCAGATAGAGTCTAAATGTCAGTGAGTCAGTAGTTTACGTTCGAATTGTGTGTATCGTGACTAAACTCTGCAGATACTCGGACGCCTGTAACATTCTTGTTGTGGCAAAACACTAACTTTCTCAAGAATATAGTGCATTTGCAGGTTCGTACAAAATGCTCCAGTGGATCCAGAGGGACTGTCCCCCCCCCAAAAAAAAGGCCCCAAACTTTGTGAATTCGGCATTTCTTGTTATCAAATCTGGATCCGTTGGAGCGTGTTCGTGCAAAGTTCTGTTGTTTTTTTTTTTTGTGCGCGAATAACCTGTCAATTTTGTTGCAATGGTGCATTTTATCTGTGCATTGGCTTTGATGACAACATAATTCGAAATTCTGGGTCGACTTCAAGTGATCTCAAAACAGCCATTTGTGTTTCCATCGGTGTTGATTTGCTTTACGTGTTGTGTGTTGTTAACCCGTTACTTTTCATGCAATTTCAGACTTCATTATAGGTACGCTCACCAAGGGGAGCCTGTCGCAGACGGGAACGATGTCGCCGGAACTTTGATCAGCGCGCCACCTGGTGGCAACTTGCCGACATCGCCTCCGACTCTCACCACTCAGGTTCGGCTTCAGACATTCACTGTTTGGACGTTGTTGTGTGAAGGTTGCGGAGAAATCCTCTTTGGATACGAGCCGTTCCCGACGCACCCATTCCTGCTCACCAAACGGAAGAAGCCTCCATTGACTTGAAATCGAAATCTGTCGGCAGAAAAATGTCTTGAAGACGGGGAGACCTGCCCACCTTTCTGTTTGGACAAAATTCACTCATTCACCACCCAAGTACTGTACTCGTGTATGCCCGTGTTCTTCCACCAGAAACCTGCGCTTCGTAACATCGCAACACTCAAGCGAGTTGTTTATGATGTCTGACAGCTCTAGGATCGAGGTTGGGGAGCCCAAACGTCGCAGGGGAACTTCAACCTTGAAAAAAACAAAGAAACTCGTTGTGTCTGTTTATCGGGTGACCCCTGCAGGATTTGCTGGAGCTGATGTTGCAAGATTTGAAAACGTTCTGGCTTGCGAACTTGGTTAATTTATCAAACAATACGAGTGGTAGGAGAAGAAACCGTGACCGGACAGTCTTCTCGTTCATGTCCACAGAGCGCGGAGACGATGGGGAACCGACATGGTCACGTGGAGCGCTCTCAGTCGTCGCAGTCGCAGACGTCCGAGGTGCCCCGCGGGCTGGAGCTCTCACAGCCGCCCGACAACAACCTCCAGGTCAGTCCGCAAGAGTTGTTGTGGTTTGTCTCCGATGCTCTCAGTTGTTGAAACGTCTGCGTTCCGAACAAAACTTCTTTTCGGTCTGTGTTGTGTCCTCCTCCAAAGAAGTCTCTCCAGTCAGGAAAGCACCGTTGCAAAAAAAAAAAAAAACAACAAACAAAACAAAACAAAACATGAGGACTGAAAAATTCTCGACACCATGAAGTTGGCACGCGAAATGATTTGCTTCCAGAGACCTGGCTCAGGCATCTCGGACAGTTCGACGGCGAGCGTTTCGCGGCGAGAGCGGCGGCGGTTCCGCAGCCGGGAGGCGCAGGCGGCGCTGGCCGAGGAGCGCGCTGCAGCCGGGGCGGAGGCCGGCGGTGCCGCCGGGGAGGCTGCGGATGCAGTGCCCGCGCTCAGCGTGCGTCCAGGGAAACGTGACAAAAGCTCGAAACGCAAGTCGGCCCTCAACGCCAATGGCGTGGGTAAGTGACACATGACTTGAAGTTTCTTTTCACCACGCTACTACACTCAACAGAAATTCGTGTGCCCGAGTTTTGCAATCACGGAGAAGTGACGACATCATGAATGAGGTCACGCAGCTTTGATGGGATATTTGGTTGATGAAGACTCATGATGACCTGTGATGTTCGTCTGGCGAAGAAATAATCTGCTTGAAACACATGAAAAAGCTACAGACAGCGAGAAAATATTCAGCCCAGCTAAACATAGCCCGGCTGCCGCCCCTCTACGTTACAACTGCAGGTCTGTGCTGCCAGACTGTGCAGTCGCTCGTTTTTGATCTATGCAAGTACTCAAAAAAGCGTTGTCATGGCAACTCCAATACATCTTATTATTGTGTTGCTGAGAAGGTGTTCATCCTGTATTGAACACGGCGCAGTTTTGATTGCTGAATTTGCAAAACTGGCCCAGCCCTTGCCTTCAAATGGTGAATCTGCACCTGAAAACATGTGCGATGAAGTGATGGAAAATGTCATTCACAGTATCTTGTGCGTTTTATTATTTATCACGGGGTAAACATTTCAAATTGAATTTTCGCAGAACCTTGAAAAACCATGGTTTTCACGAATATCAGCGGCCTGTTTTCCCACGTGACGCGTCACATGACCAGCGTCTCATGTTAATGAGGTCACCGGAAGTTGACAACATGTGCAGCAAATGAGGAAAGAAATGTGCAAATTAATAATCCCGGATTGTAGCCGAAGCAGCTCATCACTGACACGGAAGAAATAGTATGGCGTCTGAACATGAACACAGATCATCACGGTGCTCCAGGTGAAAGTAGATCTCAACTGCAGCATTCAAATCAGTTCAAGTCCGTGGCTGACTCCCTGGATAGTGGATTTGTCGACAACAATCTGGATTGTCTCGGGGGTTCTGAAACCAAGAAAACATAGATGACTGCTGGCATGAAAATATATCCATGATCCAGCCACATCTCTGTTGATTTGTGTGGGTAAGTCGTTTGGACAAAACCGGCTTTGTCCAAATAAAGTCTGGATTCTTGGGGACGTTGTGGTTTCCGCCTGGGAACTGCTGCCATCTGAACAATGGTTTAAACCGCGATTTTGACACTTGTCAGTTCAAAGTTGCCACCACAAAGGCACGCTTTTTGGCAGTTTGCTTGAAACGCCAGAGAGAATTGAATTTTCTGTTGTTATAGTGAGAATAGGTGTCGACTTGCTGTTTGTTTGCTTCCCAATCCAAGGTCCCAAGGCAATGACTTGATTTGTTGAAGCCACATTTGCGCAGGTCTATGTTTTTCATTTCGCTGTGTGGGTGTCCACAAATAAAAGCAGCCTCGCTCTTTGATGACTTGCCAAGTGAATCCGACTCGCATGGTGTGGTTTCTAATAACATTGCGGAATGGATTAGCCGAAATTCAGAATGGCTGGCTTTGTTTGAGGTTGAGGCCAAGTGATGCCCTTGGTTTTGCGATGAGTTAGCATTGAGGTGCTGTATCCTTGTAGGTTTTTGCATTCCGAGCTTTTTTCTGCGTTTTGGTGTGTGCATGGGTGGGGGACCGGCGGTGTGGGGTTCATTTCTGAAAAGCAGCTTGTGAACTGGTGACCATCGCCCACAAAAAAGACAACGTCATCGAAGTGTTCCGTTTGTTTACGACTCTCACTGCACAAAAACGAAAACGCAGTTTGTATTTGCTGTGTGGTGAAGATTGCCAACACTGAAGTGAAGCCCAAAAATTCCGCGCAGAAAAAATGCGAAGTGAGAAGGTTCTGACGCGGAAAAAGAACAGTACGACAGTCAGTGTGGGTGATTGCAATCAGGGTACGAGTCTCCAATTGCGGCGTGGTTCTACCTCGGCTGTGATCATTTGTGGTCTCATGCAGCGGAAAAATTTGCTGATTTGCAGACACCGCCCGCAGAGAAAAAATTTGGAAGAGTTCGGCGGAAATCGATGCAACAAGTGTATCGCAGCTGCCAGAGCAAGTTCGGAAGCTCTTTGCGTTGAGATCCTCCGTGCAGGTCGTATTTGTAGCTAATTTATTGTTTTCACGGATAAAAAAACTTCAGTTGGCACTCGATGAGAGTGGTTGTGCACAGGAAATCCGATGAAAAGCGATTCAGTCGGCAGTTGAATGAAGGTAGAGCAAGAAGTCTGCACTGAACAGCCGGAAGAGAACTTCTGTTTCATGACTGTGGATTTCATTTTGTGCCTTTCTGGACTCATACAATTTTTTGATTCAACAAGGACAAGTAAATCTTCCTGAGAAAGAACTGTTCTGACCTACTGGGTACATTTCTTCGCGATTTGATTCTGCGCCAAGTCGGCCAACTCATGGATTACAGGTACTGGCTTTTGTGACAATTCAGGCAATGTTTTGGCATCGTGTGAAATGTTGGCCTGTGCCTGGTGCACAAGTCTGTTTTAACAGTTGGATCCCATGTCTGGCGATTGCAGCGTTAAAATCAAGTGGTGCAGTAATTTAGCTCAAGTCTCGAGCACATTTTACATGTGGCCAGCATCATCCAGGTTCGTTTGCATATCCACAGGCTTCAGACAGACACGCACTATCTACCGTGGTAACTATGTCGAATCAGTTGGCGGCCTGGTCTCGGTCGACGGTGGCTTCTCTTCAGGATGAGGGGACTCTGTGCCAGTTGATTCAAACTTGACCAGGAAACCTGTGTCTGGATTGACAAGCCTTCGTACGTATTCGCTGTCTGTTTGTCACAGCAGGACCTTCGGCAAAACAGATTGGTCTGTACCTTCAGGTTGTCACGAGATTTGGCAGATGCACTCGTACGAGCATTGGGACCGAGTTGCTCTCTGTGTGAATTGTCAGATCTGCCAGTGAGCTGTGATTTCTTCTCGTTGAGGTTCCACGGATAATGGACTTCCGTGAGGGAAACCTGTTCGTGTGCCGCCGAAACTGACGTCTTGGTGTCCAACCACAGAAGTGACAGGCTCAGAGGCCTGTGGAGCTTTTACGGATTCTTACTGGATGATGAAATCCTGTACATGTCACTGTGGTTCTTGGACACAACTTACGTTCGATGAAAGTTTGCCTTCGAGAGACACGTGGAGTAGTTGTCTTGAAGCGAAAGCATTCGACCGCGATGGCCATTGTCAGAACAAGAAAACGATTTGAAGCGACCAGTTCCTCTCCCATGTGAATCGAGCCAGTGCTGGAACTCAACCATGGAAACCTATGGCTTGTAACTGGGGAGTTTAGCAGCAATCTGCACAAGTTTTACGAGCTACTAAGTTGGAGCTCTACTCCAAGAATGTTGACCAAGGGAACAGACCCAAGCAGGAAGGATGCGGGCCGAGATAAGCGTAAATACCTGGTTAAGATGGCTGTACGTCTCAGCAGCGGTAAGAAAAAGCCTGTTCAAGCTGTGTTCAGAGTTAGTCATGGTAGAAACTGGCGGAACTAATGTGGGAGCGTCGTGTTATTCAACGGAAGTTGGAAGAAAAACTGCGATAGAAACAAGCCAGAGTTGTGTTATTCCATGACATTGAGAACAGCGAGCGAAGTGATGGTTCCTGTGCCAACCTTGTTCCGCCGGTTCTTGGGTCTTGCTCATTCTATCGGTGCACAAGAAACGAAAATCGATTGACACGTCCTCAGAAAGTTATGATTGGGAAGCTGGGGAAATCTCTGATCACGTCTCTGGGAGATTTAATCTTGACAAGCTGCCTGTGGAGAGAAGTCACAACGATGGAACCACTTTCCTTGAATACGATACGTTGAAAGACATTTGTTGCGATGTTCGAGAATTCTGAGACTTGTCAGACCAAGTGAGCCATTTTGTTTGTTTTTGCAGAGGCAGAAGAGGATGCTGCCGGGGTGACGTCCCCGACGGGCAGCGTCCAGACCGGGGTCACGTCCCCCACCAGCAGCCTCGCGTCTGGTATGGTTTCGCCTCTGGATAGACCTTCGTCTGGTATGACCAGCCGCACCCTGACGTCCATGGAAAACATCACGTCTCTGGAAAACGTGACGTCTCCTACGCAGAAGGGAAGTAGTGGAGTAACGTCGCCTGGCTACTCGTCAGGAATGACGTCACCAGCGAATAGATACTCTGCTGACGTGTCAGTGATGCGAGGCAAGGAGAAGAAAGTGTTGTCTCCAACGCAACGCCACTCGGCTGACATCACGTTCGGAACGTGCTACGGACCACCGCCCAAGAAATCATCTGGGTCAACGTCATCGACGTCCGAGGTGACGTCACCCACGCGAAAGTCACCCTTGGAGAAATCTCCACCCGGGGCTGCTCCGACGCAGAGATTCATGCACAAAGACGTCCTTTCTCCGACGCAAGTCGCTGTTCAGGTAAGACACCACCCTTGGGACAAAAACTTCTTGCTTGGTTGGGTTCAAGCGAATCTTCAGAATCATTGCGTTGTGTCATTGTTGGACATCGAATTCCACAGCGCGAAGAGTGTTATTGTTGACAGTCATACATCTGTTTGCAAACAATGAGATATTGGGTGAGATTCTGGCTCCTAATTCTGAACGATGGCGGTGATCCAAGATGACGATGCTCCAAGCAAACAACAGACCTGCCACTCCAACGAAAGTCAAGAATCTCCGAGTCAAAAGATTGTGAGCGGAAGAACCAAGCGACTAGGTATGGAGATTATTCTGTGATTATCCTGCGAATTGGTAAGTGACGTTTTCCTCACTGGAAACTTGCAGGAGTTGGAGCGAGGCAGACCGCAAAGCGCTTCCTCTGTGGACGCGAGAGTGTCGTCTCCGACTCACACCTCACAGGCGCAGGTAAATATCGACAGAATCTTGTTTGCTCAACGAGATTAAGTGATGACACAGCACATCTTTGAGGCACACATCTTGTGATGGTCGAACGCAACAGATGAAACTTTACTTCGCAATCTCACCTGACAGCATGACTTGCCAAATTCCTGCTCGAGCATGACGCAAGGTTCACCTCCGATTTTATGGTGGAGCAACGAATGCACCTACTACTCGTACTGCAATGCAAGTGCGCAGTGAACACAGGAAGTGACACACTGCAATGTCGATGTTCAGGCCAATGTGAATGACATTGGGTTACTTCCAGTGTCCACATCTCTGTCCACGGCACTGTGCTTTCTGTCACTCACTCGCCGCGCATGCTTTCAGTTCAAGCCTGCTGCTTCTACCGCCGCCGCCGCTGCTGCTAAAGTCCAGGACCGAAAGGATTTAAGATCTCCATCCTCCAGCGTTGCGTCCCCACCCACTGTGGGGCCACCTGGTGGCCAGACACAGCAGCCTGTTGTCATGGAGATGGGAACAGCTTTCGTGTCACACAGCAAGGAATCAGCGAAGTCTTCCTCTGATGCACAAAGCTCGACGGGTCCGACTTCCCCGGTTCCTCCAGGAGTGGCCCAGGCTGCACCGTTTGTCAGCACATCCGCCGAACCTGCCAGTGTGACCGCTGCTGCACCTTTGCCCGTTGCACAACCCAATTTTCAAAAAAGCACGTCTCCTGCACCTCTGACGGCTGCTGCAGTGCGGGCGGCCGTGGTGGAGCCCGCTGTGAGCCCGACGGTTGCGCCGGTGGCCGCCGCGGGTGCCCCAGGGCCAGCCCCTGCTGCATCAGCGTCACGGCCCCACGACACTCCAACGTCACAGCCTTGGATCGAGTCCGCACGCACACAACTCAAACCCGTGCCTCATGTTCGCTACGTGAAGCCTGAGGAGAAGTCTGAACCCAGCCCCGCAACAACTCAGACTGGAGCCAAGTCTGTGACAGTTTCGAGTCCTTTGCAGGCATCCACGCAACAACTTGTGACGACACCAGCAACGCAAAAGGCGGAGACATCAACGGCATTGACGCCTCTTGTGATCTCAACATCGCAAGAACCAGTGACGCCATCTCAACGAATCGTCTCTCCGACCTCAAAGATTGCAGTGTCATCACCATCGACTGTGACACCACCGGTTTCGTCGCCAACACCGAAAGTTGTGACGTCACAACTGAAAACAGCGGCACTTTCGCCCCCTACCGTGTCTTCCCCCGCCTCTTCTTCCCCTATGTCTCCTGCTTCCAAGTCTCCCTCAAGCAGCACCAGTCCCTTGCTAAAAACAACGCCTCTAATTGCCAAACCAGAAGCCGTGGTTTTGACGCAACCACGCACATTTTCGGGTGCCGAATCCCTTTCTGCCGAAAGTAGTCGAAGTCCCACGAGGAGTCCCATCGCCCTGGTTCCCGCTGGAACCAAGCCGCCCGGAACCGTGATTTACACGAAAGGCGGAGACGACAAACAGCTGTCATCGGGCCCAAAATCACCCACTGGGAAAACAGCGACAACAGTTATGAAATCCAGCAGCACTTCCAGTGTCTTCTCTCCGATGGGAACGGCCTATGTTCGACCGGCGAGTGCCAGTGACTTGGAGGAGAAGCTCAAGAAGTTGCCTCCAGACAAGGTCCGAGCGATCCTGGAGGCCAGGAAGGGAAAGATCCAGACTCGTTCTGAACCGGTGAACGTGAGTGCGCCAGGGTCAATGGGGACGTCTATGGCCCCGGCTCAAAGCCCAGCAGTGACTGCCCCCGTGAGATCCCCAGTTTCTTTGACGTCCCCACCGCCTGTGACATCACCGCCTGCCCTCTCTCCTGTTCCCGTCACATCTCCCACTTCTGTGAGATCTCCTGCACCTGTTTCTTCACCCACTGTGCGATCACCAGTTCAAGTGTCTGCACCTGCTTCGGTGAGGTCTCCTGCGCCTGTTACATCACCCGTGTCTGCGATGTCGCCAGCTACAGCAGCACCATCTCAGCCAGCTGCAGCACCACACGCTGCCGTGAGCGTAGAGCAAGCATTGCAGAAACTTCCTCCTGAAAAGGCCAAAGCGGTTCTGGACGCCAGGGCCAGCAAGATGCAGCCTCGCCCAGCTGAGCCTGTCCAACCCGCGGGAGCTCCCATGGAATTGGGCCGGAGCTTCGGACGAACTGTCGCCAGCGCTACAGGTCCTGTGGTTTCACATGTTCCTGTCACAGTACCAACTTTGGCAACAACAGCCGCACCTGCTCCTGCTGTGTCCAGTCCCGTTGTTGCGCAGCCTTCGGTTCCGCCAGTATCCGTGACAACAGCTGCATTCGCGCCACTCGCCGTCACCCCTGCCGTCACAACCATCTCCCAGACGCTCGCGTCAGCCGCTGTAACCTATTCGGAGGTGACAACAACTGTCACAACAGCACCGCCAGTGATACAGCCAGCTGCGCCTGCACCGGTAGTTTCCCCAACAACCGTCAAATCTGACCTGGAAGAGACGCTCAAGAAGCTGCCTCCCGAGAAGGTTCAGGCCATAATGGAGGCAAGACGAAGGAAAACACAGATGCGCACCGAATCTTCAAAACCTGGAGAGTTGGGTCAGACTTATTTGCAGGCGTCGCCCGTCAGTACCGCCAGCTCGGTTTCACCAACAGTTTCTCCAGGCATTGCCCCTGCCGTCTCCTCTGCAATGTCACCACCTGTAAAATCCCCGATTTCTGTGACGTCCCCGGTTCCCATGACATCAGCGGCCCCTGCAATCTCTGCTGCATCCAAACTGCAAGTGGTTTCTCCAGCTGCGGTAAAACCAGTAGTTTCAACGACAATGACTGTAACATCACCAGTTCGCACTACTGCCACCGCAATTGCAACAACAACGCCTGCAGTTACTGTCTCCGTGGCACCAGCTCCAGCCGCGGAGACTTCATCAGGCCCTGCCGTATCTTCCCCCGTTTCTCAGCAACAGCCAGTGCCCCAATACTCGGCTCCACCTGCTCAGCTGAGTCCAGCCTCTTCGATGTCAGACCTCGAGGAACAATTGCGAAAACTGCCTCCGGAGAAGGTCCGAGCCATACTGGAAGCCAGGAAGAGCAAGATGTGGCCAGTGATCGCAACTCCTGGTGGCAAAGCAGCGACGACACAACCACTTGCGGTGACCACCAGTAAACCTGTGAGCGTAGCGCCGCAGACAACGGTTCAGCGCGTGCCTGAGCCGAAAGTTGTCGCGCCCGTAGCCGTAGCTACAACTCCGAGCGTCCGACCCACTCAACCGACTGTCCGACCTGCTCAACCCGCTGTCCGACCGGCGCAGACACCAGTTCAACAAACTCGTCCGACTTCGTACGCAGTTCAACAGACGCCCCAAATCCAACAAGCGCCGCGCGCAATAGCAACAGTGCAGCAACCACAAGTTCAACAGGTACCGCGCCCTGTCGCTCCTGCACAACCACAAGTGATCACGCCTGCACCAACACCTGCAACAACGAAGGCAACAACTGTCCAACGAGTCATCACCACACTGCCCAGCATGCCAACTATCACAACAGTCAGCTCAGCCAAAGTAGCACCAGTCAGCACCATGATGGCACAAGTACCCACGGAGTCTGGGCCCGTGACGTCACAAGTCTCTGTGACGTCCACGGCGCCGTGGAGAACGGCGGCTCACCAGCAGCCCGCGCCTGCGCCGCAAACTTTCGCAGTGGTGAGTATGTTGTGCTTGCAGCTTCCGCAGATTATCATCTGGCACAGCGAACATGAAGGCACTGCATGATCTTGATCTGGCCTGAGATCGCATGTTCCAACTTTGTCAGAAGAGTGCATTTCGAAAGATTGAACATGAATTTGTCACTCAAGGTGTTGACAGGTGTCTGTCTTCAAGCATGTTGGATCGCTTCCAGGAAAGACACACGTTTTTGAGAGCCTTACGGTGATACCGGTAGACTTGAACTTTTCCTTGGGAATGCTTTTCCCACAGGGCTAAGAACAGAATGAAAACAACGCATTGAAGCAGACACTGTCACGAAGTACCACAAAAGGACACGTGTACGAGCGTACTTTTCCCAAACCGTTTTGAGTAAACGTGCGTGAATGTGAATGGTTCCAGGCGGAAAATGCATCAAACTACCTTTTCTGTAAAGTCGTTTCCTCAGATCCTCTCGGTTCCACACGTCAACATCGGTGTTTCGTGACATTTATTGTGTGAAAGTTTGTGCGAAGGGGAAGTGTTCAGTCAAGTTCCCACGTCAAGACTGTTTTGTGTCGTGTGGCTTCGAGTCTTGAGCCGCAGAAGTCGCGGTGCAGTTCCAATATTTGACATCCGGCAACTGTAAAATTGATATTCATGGGAAGTAACAATAATCGTCTGGTACATGTACAGGGCATTACCTGGTTGAGGTAAAAAGCAGCCAAATATTTACCAGGTTTTTGTGAACTGAAAGCCTGCCTATTGTCCGCAAAAGACCAACCTCTTCGTGGGCGATGAAAGGGAGTGACCTGACGTTACCTATCGCGTGAAGAAGGTGCCGCATCAGTCCTGACAAGTGAATGTTGAATTAGATCGAAATTATGAATTATGACACAGGACTTAGATTCACTTTTTTTTGTCAGAAATAGGTCAGCACCGCGTTGTGGCTTTTTGAAACCACGGCAGGTTTGCTTGGAGAAGAAAAGGGAATGAATTCTTGAAGGTATTTAAATATTCTCGCTGCACATTGCGTTGAAAATGTTTGGATGCGGGCCCCCAAACATTGCTCAGTGAGGTTTGATAGTCACGGCAGATCTGTGTGCTTCGTAGTGCAACTGCTGGATTGCAATGGCAGAACAAGAAACTTTTTTCAAGAAGACAGAAACAGCCGAGCGTTTGTCTGCATCAAAATAGAAACCCTGTTTCTTCTGGAGCAGCAGAATGTGCTTCAGGTGGTGAGCAAAATTCTTCGTCTGTTGCTCTTGCTGCGGAGCCCGCAGGGGTTTGGTTTTACCAGTCATTTGAAATCGCTTGATCGGAAAATTGTTGAAATGTTGTGTCAAGATCTCGTTTCCACAGCTCACCGTCCACACGTTTTCGCGCATTGAGTTTCTTTGTGTGGTTCTCCTTGGGTTTCGCTCCTCCCCGCGCAGGAGCAGCAGTATTGATCTTAACGATGTAGAACCTCGGTGTTATTGTTTACAAACCAGTGTCGTATCTGTGTGGCACGCACAGCACTATTGGATTGGTGCGCAAAAGGACACATTTTTGACGCTTTTCTGAGTCCTTCTTGCAAAACGGACTTGGAAAGAGACAAGGAGAGAACGTTTTGTTTCACTGTTGAACCATGCTTGTTGGGCTGAGCACTTTTTGTGGCTCCCTGAACATTTAAATCAAAGAGAAAATGACAGCATTCCCTATTTGGTTTGTGCTTCATACTTGAGAGAGGAGAGAAAAAGGAACGATGAGTGTTTTGTGAATGAGCGTATGAATTATTACACTGGGAGATAGTGCTGAAGGATGTGAGTTGAGAGTTTGAGTACGGTGTTCAAGATGGAATAACCCCAGAATGAGGATTTTAAAAATTGAATGCAGCAAAGCGGTGAGTGATCGCCTGGTGCGTTACAGTAAAGATCTGCCGTCACATTATCTCAAGAATTTTCAATAATTTTGCGGCCACCATTTGCTTGACCCGATTCGGATTGGAAGCAAACGCAGTTTGGCTGTGTTCTTGGTGAATCAATTCCATGTCGCGAATGGAATGTCAAGTTTTGTGAAGAACACATCTGTTTGATGGTGGTGATGACATGGTTAAGTGCTTACGCGTGTTGACAGGAATGGAGAGCAAGACGAAATCGAATGTACCTCCAGCAATTTGCACGCAAAGGTGCGGAGCGGCTGGGTCTCTTGTGGGTTCAGAACTTGTTCCTTTACAGTTTTAAGTAGCTGGAGTGATACTCGTATTTTCGGTTGTTGCAAAAAGTGAGTTGAATTTTGGTTTGTTTAGAATTGTTGAAAGTGCTTGTGTGGTGAACCATCTCGGTCTCTTTTTGCATCTAGAAAGGCATCTACTTGGGCTGTGTGGTTTGACGCCAGGGAGGAATCAGAGAGTTGACAGTTTTTGATGCATCACTCAGCACCTCACTGGAACCTGTACAATTGGATGAGCAGGCTCCACAGAGTCAGAACATTAACTTCCACATTGAGTGCGTCTTTAAGTGTTCATTGACCTGTTTTGGGAGACAGATACTCGAGGTGTTTCATCAACTACGATTTACAACTTCTTTATTTGTTCGTGTCCGCTTCACACTTGTTTTTCATGTCCATTTTTGGGGAAAACACGAACGTTTGAGCGTGGCAAATTGGCATACAGGAAAACCTGGCTGCTATTAATATTGACGTTTTGTTTTGGACTTTTTGCCAAAATGAGGGTGTCATGCCACAGGAATGATTGTGCGTACTTCTGCTGAACAGCTGCTGGGGATAGTGTGAGGCTGTGTGCGGAGTGTCGCTTCAACTGGGCCTGAAATGGATCAGGGACTGTGATTTTGTCTGTAGGAACACCTTTACAATGTGACACCGACGTCTACAAATGGAACAGGTGTGCTACGCCCAATATGATCCTCTTTGAATTGGGGAAATGTTTTGTTTGTTTGATCAGGAAACAGTCTTAAATTTCGATGATGAGTTGGAGTTATACTCCAAGACGCGGAGAGCTGACTTACCTGTGTTCAGCCGTGTACAGCTGCAGGCTGAAACGATAGGATGTCAACACTGGGAAAGTCCTTATCGATTGGCAACTGTCGGAGTGTGTCATCGCCCATTCTGCTTCCCGGCGTTGTCTGAATCAGCTGACTGATGTAAACACAGACACGGATACGGACACCGGGTGCACAGGTACACTGAACGAACGAAGATACACGCCTAATTTGGTGCTGGATGTTTCCAATAGGTAACCTGGTGGTCAATTTTGACGCTTTGTGCGATGGTTTGAGTTGCAAGTTGAAAAGGGTTTTGCAGAAGGTTCGAGCCACACAAAAACAGGACTCATTCTTTCTTTGAGCTTGACTTGACTCGTCAGTTACTTCCTGTGATCCGTTGTTTGTTGGTTTGTCGTTGCGGATCCTGGTCGCGGTGTGTTCTTGGTGGAACTGTCTCTCCGAAGGAACCCGAAAACATTGAGGGGAAACTTCTCGGTCAGCAGGCCGTCACTGCTGATGCTGAACGATGGGTGTGCTTTGGCTTGATGCACTGCACCGTCGAGCCTGCAAAGAGGTACAATTCTGAGAAAAAAGGCGTTCACTTTCGTCTGGGTGAAGTTTGGATGTGGGAGCTCCTTTTCGGGCTTCAGCCAAGCGAACTTTCGTGCAAAACACCCACTTGTCAGAGAGATTGTTGCGTGATTGTCGCGTGTCCACCACCAGTTTCCGGCGCAGGTTGTTTGCAAGACTGGGACCTGAATCATCAGTGTTCAGAAAAGCTTTTGCAAATCCGTGCGTTCATGACATGCGTGGGGTAGTTTGATCAAATGGTGCACTCAAGAGTGGGGGCAACAGCAGAACACGGGCCCAAACAATGTCTGGTATTGTTTGGAAATTGCAGGGCAGACCTGTATTTGCGCTGAGAGATACAGCGACGTGTCACAAACGTCGCCTTGTTGGGCGAATTCGAGTCTTGATCAGAAGTCTCTGTGATGTGGAGATTTCAGACAGCACGACAACCGATTTTCTGTCTGAAAAGAGCATTTCAGAAATTGACAAGACAATGACAGGTGCTGTGATTCTCAGGACACACGGCACATGTGCTGTGATCAAATGATACACCGTCGTTTGTCATTGTTTATGCCATTTCCGAGCCATTTCATTATCAAATCTCGCATCACACCAGCCGGCGCAGAACGGCAGAAGAGTGCCCGCCTATCAAGAAGCCAACTGTTGAACCCAGAAGACGTGTTCGTTGCAAAATACGCACACGATCACAACAGGAACGGCATTTGTCGGGAAAATAAAACCGTTGTTGTCACAACAGGAATTGCCTTTTTTGTAGATATTTGTAATTGTGGCCTGGGCTCGTTCAGCTTTGACCTGACCGCGATCAGCTTGACACATCTCGGTCTGTGAGCCTTGAGGGAAATTCCTTGTCAGTGAGAGATTTGATTTTTTAGAGCAGAAAAGGGGCACACGGAATTGTGAAAATTCTTGCTACGGATCCAATGTGATCAAAATGAAACAGATAAAATGCTGTGTGGAAATGCAAATTTTTGAAAAGAGGCTTTCACACAGAAAACATGGTACACAACTGGAAAGATGCAGTGTACATCCGTGTGGGGTTTTTTCTGGACTGAAGCATTTATGTCAAAACTGATAGAGCATTTGCATTCATTGTGCCAATGTGCAGGAAATGCACAGGGGAATGAGACTCACATTTGTTGCAAAATTGTGCATCATTATTGACTTTGACTGCCATTAAAACTGGTGGTAGATGAAGGGTGCGTCAGGTTGCATAAATGAGCTTTCATTTTGTACAGAGACAAAACGTATGCAGAACAACCAGGTGGGATCCATTGGGTGAAGTTTTAACAGTCACGTTTACGTTTCGTCAGGAAGAACCATGCTTGCGCATTTTAGTACGCAGGACCAGAAGTAAGATTCAACAGGCTCGTTGTTCGACCGACGACTTTTTGATCACTGCGAAACAGAACAATTGCTGGAAACCAAAAATGTACAAATATTTTTGCAGACTGAGCTTGCACCGAAGAAACTACCGAGTCCTGATCGCGCAATTGTGACTCACGTGACGCAGCCACCTGCACCCCTGACGTCATCCGTCTCTCCCTACGACAATGTTGAGGACGTCGCGGCCACCAGAGGGAGCGACGTGTCGGCGCTCGTGCGACGCTTCTCGTCCGGTTCGGAGAAGGAGCGCAGCCCGACACCGCAGCACGGAGGCGCAATCCTGAGGAAACCAGAGATACCCACAGCTCTCAGGTAAACATTCGTATTTTGGCCAAAGGGCGTTGTTTCTTTCGTTGAGGGTGGCTTGTATAATGTCAATGAAGAAATGGGAAGGTGTGGTACCACGACTTGACCGTCACAACATCGAATTTGAAGACAGACAACATGGGTCGCAGATCCTCTTGTGCTCTGTTTCATGCAGTTGTGTTTGCTCCGACAGAGAGGCGTCGCCCCCGGGCGCTCGGCGCACCCCGGAGCGCACCCAGAGTCTGCGCGAACGCGAGTCGCCACTGCGCAGCGCTGCTGCGCAGAGGGCCGACCCATCACAGGGCGTCAGGAGAGCCGAGAGCCTTCGCGACCCCGGCGCCGTCGTCATGCGTCGCCGCTTCCAAGGCAAGTCTCGTGACCAGGGCAATGGGCGGAAGGGTATTCATTCAGTGGTCTTGAATGTGGAGTGGAATTTCGGAATTGGTATTTGACACTTGGCCTCAGTTTGTGAAAGTACGTACGTGGAAAAGACAGTTTTCTGACATTATTTTTTGTTGTGGCAACGCAGGGAGACCAGGTGCAACAGCTGGCTGTGTTCGCCTGATCCAAGACCTCGGACGCACAGATAAACAAGTACGCGGGTTTCACGGCAGACATGCGGACTAATTGATGAAATTGTTGGTGCAGGAAGCGGAAGCAGCGGGTCGGCGGAGGAGGAGCTGCAGTCGATTCTGAACCGACGCAGCCGCCACCTGGAGGACTGGGAGGAGGCGCTCAGCCGGGAGACGGTCACCGACCAGGAGAAGGTGAGTTTCTTCCAGGAGTCAACAGGATGGAGTTGATCTATCCACGCGTGAGAACAACACAATTGACTACAGAAACGAGCGTTTGATTTATACCTCCACACTTTGCTGTGACACCTGTGGTATCTGTGAAGGTTGAATAGTCGCACCAGTCGTCCACACTGGGCTAATCGTGGCGCTTCACTTTCGCAATGTTGTTGTTATGCAGGCGATTGAAGAGTACGAGAGGAAACTGGAGGAAGACAAGAAAAGCAAACCAGCAGAGACCATCATCGTTGACACGCAGGTCGCCGACATCTTCAAACAGCGGCGCGAAAACGTCGAGAAACACGTCTTTGAGAATGAACCGAACGCGAGCGAGGAATCCAGTTCGGACACGCACACGGCGGCCCCTCACGTACTCAGAGACTCGAACCAAAAGGTCAAGGTCACACAAGTCATGCCTCAGGTCACACAGGTCAGATCCACGGCTGTGTTTGAGCAGCCCAGGAAGGATGTGTCGCCAAAGCATTCGCTGAGCAAGTCGACGCCGGACATACACGCCGAGCTGCAGACGTCTGTGACGTCATTCAGCGTGACGCCGCTGCGCATGGATGTGAGTCAAGCGCCACAAGTCAGCCGAGTCAAACAGCTGCAAAGATCAGGGTCAACCGGTACACCGCCCGCATCGGCCGAACCCGGGAAGGAAAACATACAGCCACAACCTCAACTGAGGAAAGCCAAGACTTTTGATTCAGGTCAGTCTTACATGACTTCTTGTGAAACATCAACAATGTTGGATCAAAAGTAGCGCTTTTGGTTACACCGTGTGCAAATAGGTGGACACCCAGAGGACAGGACATTCAGGAAACTATTTTGAACGAATCCACAAAGGCACAGTTGAGTGACGCAAGACAGTCATCACCGCTCAAGTCAGGCGTTTGCCTTGTTTTTGCTTGTCTTTTGGTTTGTTTGCAACAAAGATGTGTTGTTTTCCTGCAGCTGATCCAGAACTGTTGTCGATCATGAAGGCGCGGAGAGAAAAGGAGTCTGCGGAGGAGAGCGAAAAGTGAGTTTTCTCGAGATTCGTGTGAGTGTGCACGGTGGGGAGAGACCAAATCTGAATTCTTGAAAGGATCACAAAAAGTTGCGCTCAAAATGCTTTTGGCGTTGATAAATTTGACCCCGAAGTGAACCATGAATTTTCATTTCTGAAAAAGGTCTTGCAATTGAAAATGACTTTTCTTGGTATCTAAACACGACATCTATCTCTCTGGTTTTGCCGCATGAACAAAGTAACAGAACGTGTAAGCAATAAGAACTTTTAACACTTTCAGCAGAGTTAGCAATGATTCGGTTCGGAGTTATGCCTGGAGTTGTAGCTGGTCTGCCGTAATGCAACACAGTTGTACGCACGCGTTGGTTCGTTTTTGATGATGATACATCGATTGCATGTGAAGTGTATCATTGAACATTTCTGCTTCTGCAACTTGGCGCCTTGGTGGATATAGAGAAGAGACCAGTGATGCGCAGAAAGAGTCGGAGGAAGAAGCCAAACCCAAGTGGTCGATTCAGGAGCGCATTTTTGCCATGGAGAGCAAGATCGAGGAGTCGTCTCTGACCAGTTCGGGAGTCGGCACTCCGCGCAGAACCAAACTCAGGTAACGTCGTCGCGCGCGTCTGAAAATGAGTGTGTTTGCGGCTGACAAGATGAGGAAAAGCCCAAGCCATTTCTCGTTGGGGTAACCTTCACGAACAAGCGACAAAGTGGTTCAGTGTTGCTTTACTGGAACTGCGCAGTAGATGTGATACCCTCTCGAGGGTTTACCTTCTTGCACCTGATCACGTGCTGTTTCCGTTGGCTTGCTCACTGAAGGGTGTTGAGAAAGCTCAAAAGGTACTACTATCAGTAACCTTGAAAGTCCGTGCACGTTCACCTGTGTCTTCGTCAGTCCAGAAGTTGCATCCTTCACCAGCATGAACGTGTAGAGTCCGTTGTTTGCATGCCCCATGTTCCTCTTTCCATTGTTTGAGCTTTTGCATCAGCTTCCGTCATGGGTCTCGTGAAAATGACGCGACCGTCTTGTCTCAGGGACGTAACCCAAATTGACCACTCGTGTGGTCCTTTTCGTGGAACCCACGGAACTTCCTGATTCGTTCTTGTTCCGTCTTGAGGAAAATGTAGACATTTGGTGGTTTTTGAAACCCAACTCCCAAATGATGCGCGTTGGTCACTGTCAGATGACTGGAATTGCACGTATTGTAGAATTTGACATATAGAATTTTGACAAGCTTCGTCATGAATTTGTGTTGTCGAACGTGTGAGACCACATGTCGGAGGCTTTGTGTTTCACCTGAGTCGTACAGTGTGCAGCGATTTATTGTACAAATATTTGACATTTTTACTGCGGAACTGTCAGATAATGGCTTGTTCAGAAGCAGACTGTTGTGTGAAGTCCCCACATTCACCTGTGCGTGCACAGTCGGTGAGTCCGTGCGTGAGGACGTGACTCACAATCTTCCCGCGGAACGAAAAGGAAGGGATGGTATTGTTGAAGAAAGCAAAATTGAAACTGCTCGTCTAATTTTTGTGATAACCACAATCACACAAACAAACAATTTCTTTTGATACCAAGGACCACTGAGACAAGGGTCATGTGTCTGGCACTTTCTGTTTCAACAAAATTTGATTCGCCAGCAACGAGTGTCGCTGAAAAACTATGATCGTTGAGAGACCTTGTCAACCCAGAATCCATTCACTCTGCTTCGCTTCGTCAAACATCCTGGCTTTCTGCTGAACACCTGTTTGTGCACTCTTCCCCAATGATGGTTGTGGAGGCTCCGTGTATCAGTTCATCACAACGGTCACATTTCTACAGGTCAGGCCCCAGCTCCTACACCGTGTCGCCGCGCCTCGCGTCCCCGCCGAAGCTGTCGTTAGTGCCGCAGGAGGACGACGTGCTCTCGGGCGCATCAGGACTCCTCGGAGACCCGGCACTCATGGCCAAGCTGGAAGACGTCGCCATGGTCCAGGTGAGTGGCCGACATGTTGATCTCGCCTCGTCTCCGATGTTTCTTTGATGTTGCTATGTAGCCATCAACACCCGGTTCTTCTTCGTGAATCTTTTGCTTGATTGTCTGGACACGTTCAAAATCTCAAAGGAGTATCTCTGAGTCTGAGGAAACCGACACAACTGTTTGATTGCAGGACGCTGCACGGGTGCGGCGACACCAGTTCCAGCAGAAGCCTCGGGACGACTGGCGCGCACACACCGCTCCCGTCACGGAAGAGGAGAGGACCGCCTTCGAGTGAGTTTGATCCTCAGCCTCAGAGAGATGTAATGGTCGAAAATGCTCCTCAGTGCTGGCGAAAAGCTGCAAAGAAAGCAAGGGTACCGTCTGAACTGACATGCGTGTTGACCATAATTGCTCAGATTCGCAAGATTTGTAACTGAATCCAGTTCCAACGGCGCAGAGTCGACGCTGACCCGGAACAGAATCTACCACAGAGGCCTCACTGTTCTGGAAGGAATTCTGAAATTAACCTGTTTTAGACTGGGTTCCACGACTTTGCTTTTCCCCGTTTTGTAGGGCTGATGCTGAAATGGACACCCAGAAGCCATTCAAAGAAGAGTTGCCTCCAATGCCTTCAGTAGCCGAACACGTACAAACTTTCACAACCATCAAGGAGACACCCGTGGCGCCTGAACAGCCAGCACCGGCAAACCTGGTCATCCCACAGGCGTTCACTGGGCCGAGCGCTATGGACAAGCTGCTGCAGAGCGCGCCCGGGGCGGCGCCGCCGTTGGAGCCCATCAAGCTGCCCGGAGAGGATCAGCCCGTGGAGCCCGAGGAGGTTGAGGCTGACGCGGACCAACAGGACCGCGTCCTCACCCCGACCATGATCCGCAAACAGGAGATGCGGCGCAAAGCTGAGGAGCGCAGGGCCGCCACCATGGGAGAAAGCAGCACCGACATCGACAGTGACTTCGAAAAACTCGTGGAGATCAACTGGAAATATCAAATGACGACAAAACAAGAGGAAGAATTGGGGGATTTTACAAGAAGCATGGATGTGCCTGAGGACGACGGAGCGCAAGCGTCACACAGAGATAAAATTGCGTTGTTCAAGAAATTTGAGAAAGAAGCAATGGACGCAGGAGTGCAACTACCCATGACACCAAAATCGCAACGGAAGTTTTTGGACAGAAGGAAACGTTTCGAGAGATCCAAGACGCAACCTGTGACTGAGGAAGAAGTTCATTTAGCAGCTGAATTCGCCAAAGACCAACGAGCGCAGCACCGACAGCAGCAGCAGCCGTTGGCTGGAGCGGAGGGGTTGAAGGGGCGGTACCCGATGATCCGCCCTCAACCGGAAGTTGTGAACCGGGCGCGCCTCGAGGGACGGGCGGAGGAGGAAACGACAAAGTCGGAGGGAGAGGAAGATGAGCTGTCCAAGTACGCGCTTATTTTTCTGACTGAGTTTCTTGAGTGAAGTCTATTTGCCTCGGCAAATGTTTTATGATCATCAACTGAAGTTATCCGCTTTGCTTTTTGTCGACACTGTGCCGCAGCGACAAATTCATTGGGTATTTTGTACCGCTTTTGCTCAACTGCAATTCAAAGCTTTGCATCTGTATGCTTGACGTTTCAACTCCGTTTATTTCCAGACTTACTCTGGCGGAGAAGATGCAGCTGTTCCAGCAGAAGCAGGACGCACGTGGCGCCAGTGGCGATGCTGCCGGGAAGCGTGAGGCGCCGGTGACGCGCAGACGCAAACAACGCCTCCAGTCGCGCTTCCGCACACAGGTCAGCGCAGAAATTTGAAATCCGGACAAAGCAGTTCGGGAAAGATTTTCCTCATCTTCAGAAATGTTCGGACCGTGTCCAAAGACAGGCTCAAGATGTCTGTCAAAGTCAAATGTGCAAAGATCAAGCCAATGTTGTACCTGACAGCAACACGCGGAGTCTGTTTCAAAATTGAGTCTCAAGATTTGTACACGCAGTTGATGTCTGTGGCACTAACAAACGGTTGTTTCTTGTATGATGGATTCTACAGTCAGCAGATTCGGTAGGTTCACTGCACAAGCCTGAAGAAGCTCAAACCCAACTGTGCATGACATGTCATTGCGTTTTCTCCATGTTTGCAACTCGTTTCGCGAACACTGTGATTGTTAACGAGTGGCCCCAACGGAATTGTCTGAGAAAAGCTCGTTCATGATCTTCAAACTGCAAATCAGAAACTTGTCGGCAGAATAACAAAACAGTGCTGTTGCATCAGCAACACACACTGGGGCCGCCACAACAGTGAAATGTGCCTTCTTGTCTGTGTGGACTTTTCAGTCTGTTGGCAAATGCAGACATCTCTGCACGCAAATTGTTGCTTCAGGGCAGCTTTTCACATTTTGTTTCAGCCTGTGATTGGCATTTGCATTGGTACTACTTCACAAAATTGAAAATCTGTTCGAATTCTGCGCGCACACTACCAGTCGCTAGCACCTGTTGCCTTGATTTGTGCAATTCAGGGACACTGTTCGAGTGCTGCATAAAAGCAAACAGGACGATTCAGACGATTTATTTTTTCACAGCGAAAATATTTTGGCAGCCTTTTCAATCAGTTTCGAGTCTACGTGATACGTGCACTTGTCTTTGGAAGGAAAAATGTTTGCTTTCATTCCATGTTTTCGTTTTATTTTGCAGCCAATCACGCCTGAAGAAGTTGAGAAAGCGAGCAAGATCTCTCCTCTGGCAATGAGTATGGTGAAGCCGCCCGATCCTGAGGTGAATAACAATGATTCGTTTCAATCGACTTTTTTGCGAAAAAATGTGAAAAAAAGTTTGTGACAGATGACGTGTTGCGGTGCAGCGCGTCGTTTCGCACGGTCGAACGGCGTGCGGCGTGTGTTGAATTTTTGATGCGCTCCCCGCATAATTGCCTGGACTTGCTGCAGCATTCCAAATCAGTTGAAATTTGACGTGCCTATCCGCTCGAAAACGCAGGGCATGTTGAGAGCAGATACAAAATCTGAATTCCCCCGTCACTCGTGTAGGTGCTGCAGGGAATGTCCCTGCAGGAGCAGCGGGAGTACATGGCGCAGTACGCGCAGCGCACGCTCAGTCAGACGGCGCTGCCCCGCAAGTCATCGCTCGACGACGGTGAGTGTTGCGAGACGTGTTTTCTCTCGGAGTCTGATTTTGGTTTCGTTGTCTGTGACATTCGACTGATGTGCAGAAAGCTGTGCTTGATTTCGATGTTCGCTTGTCCTTATCGGGTAATCAGCCTGTTGTGACCGAGTAGACGTAGACTTGTGTTGGCCATCGACATGGCTTGGAAGAAACAATCACAAGTGTTCAGAAAGCGCTTGTGTTTCTGTTTTGGGAAGGAAGATGGCAATCAATGATCAAAACTTCTGGATTGAGAAGTGACATCAGGTCCGATGACTCAAAGCGCGTGACAAGCAATTGTCACGACGAACAATCACAAATGGCTCCTTGTGTATCAGAGATCGCGTTTTTGTCGCATTGATATCGTTTCAAAAGTCATGAACTATCCGATGTGACACAGCGCCTGCAGGGTCCGTGCGCCTGAGGTTTTCCAATCGAGTTTTGATCAAACGAGACAAAGATAGAAACCCCGGCAGTCGCTTTCTTCTCTCAAACGTCCGGTATCCATCCACAGCACATTTTCTAGCGAAGAGATTTTCTGAGGCGGAAGGAATTCAGCAACCGACCGAATCATTGCGTTCAGGGCCTCAATATCAAATTGACAACATTCAATGTTGTTGTTTCGCTCGTTGGTGTGTTTGTTTGGAGTGTGGCCAAGACACAGTTTGAGCGTCACTTTCAGCTGTCGTTCTAGAAAATGTAGGCCTTATCACCAATATGTTTGGTTTGAAGCAACGCATTTTTCGTCAGAACTGTTCAATCCAGCGATGAACGTGCTTGTGCAGAAACATGTGATTGGTGTCAACAACAGGAATTGCAAGTCAAACTTCCATCAAATCACAGACGTGTTGTGGATTTCCTGTACGTATTTCGTTGCAAGCTGCAAGGCTTTTGCAGCAACGTGTTCAGTTCTTTGGATTTGCTCTTCAGTGTTGAGCTGAACTTCGAACTTCAGACAGTTTTATTCGTGGCAAAAGCAAACCAATTTTCCTTTGAAGAAAAATTGTTGCTTGAATTTGGTCTGCACAAACAGTGCCCTTCCTGGGAAAGGAACTTTGTTTGCTGGAAGCAAGGGCCAGACGGCATTGTTCTGAGATCAGGACGAATCTCACTTGTCATCGATCAGTGATAGATTTGACCGGCTGATGATCAGATAAGCTGTAAATATTGTGCGATGCAAGTTTCGAATGGTGACGTGTGTTTTCGGCATTTTGGAAAAAGAAACGCAACAAATATCGAGCACAGGAGTGTGCACCACTTCCCATGGCACCAGCAATGTCTGCGTGTTTATGTGGCGGAGTTTTGTTTTGGGTGTGCTTCATGCAGAGCGATTTATTCGACCCGAAGACACACTCAATCAAGCTGCGTTGCACAGTTTGCCTAGTTCGGTGCCACATTGTGTTCTTGTTGAAAGATGAACAAGAGCTGTTTGATGTACATTTTGGAGCAGATCTGGTCTATTGTGCGTGCTGACAAATCTGTGTGACTGGAGTACAATGTTACTGTCCCTGAATATCCGTTTTCAGTTCAGGTCGATGTGCGTACACATGCACAACGTGCAAAGAGAGGTGCGGCCAAAATTAGCACACGAAAAACTCACATGAAATTGATCATCAAATGTCAGTTTTCCACTCAGTCAACTTTGCTTTAGGGCCCTCCAGGTAATGCACATAAAAACAATATTAGCCAACGAGTGCGTCATAATTGGATCATATAAGTGTGTGATACAAACTTTGTCAATATTTGGGGCCCTGTTCTACAATATTTGTCTGTTTGAAGCTCGAGCAATCAAACGCGTCTGAGTATAAATTTGCTGGTGAACACAAAATTTGACGGTCTGTTTTGTCAAAAGCCATGGATGAACGTTATTACGGTCACGAGTGAACATTTGATCAAACACTGGAAGACACACCTGGTAAGGGCAGAGAACATCACAATTCATGGGACTCGCATCAGAACAACCGGGGGTCAAACAAAACCTTTCAGAACTGGCAAAAACAGAGGAAAGATTTTGTTCCATGAAACCGTCTGAAGAATTTCTATGAAAAGAGTCACTTCCCGCAGACATCTGACATGAGTCTCGTGGACACAGTTTGAAAATTATCATTTCACTGATGAGTGCCGTTTTGTGCTTTCAGAACGATCCATGGAGGCAGCTGAAATCAGGTCAATTTTGAAAACGGATCAGAGCCCGAAGAGCTCCGACGCTGAGGTCAGGAGCATTTTGAAGCCCGGGAACACTGAGTCCAGCTCAAGTGACCAAGCTGGAATCACTCATGGAATACTGAAGGATCCTTCTTCACTGGAGACGTTTGAAACTCATGGAATTCTCAAGAAAGACAAATCCTTGGAAGGTAAGTCTGAAGTGTTGCCTGAAAAAGGAGTATTGAAGAAGGAAACCTCATTTGAGGAACGAACAGAGCCTGAGAAGGGAGTATTGAAGAATGGAAGCTCATTTGAGAGAAGTCAACATCAGACGTCTAGTCGCGGTATTCTGAAGGACTCAAGTTTTGAGGATGCAAGAGAGGACATTGAACCTTCCCCGGCCAAAACCAAAAAGCACGTGTACGGGGTGATCAGTGGTTCGGGCTCCGCAGAATCTGGAGGAGCTGGAGCGGCTGAGTCCGGGACGAGTGCGGGAGAGAGTTGGAGCACGGCGGAGGAGAGTCCGGCCGGCGGCAGCGGGGGCGGCGGCGCCACGCGCACCGTGCTGCGGATCAAGAACGACGCCGTGGCCCGGAGGCGCGCCCAGCAAGAACGTGAAAGGTAAGCTGCTGAAGCTGGCTGCTGTTCCAAAGTTCCGTTTCAGATGGAGGTCTATTTTCCTGATATTCGGTGTTCGTGGGTGGTCAGCAGTGACCAAACACACGGTTTCTGATCTCCGACCTCTTGGCAGAGTGGAAAATTACCTGACTGGTGAATTGCGTGAATTCCTCAGTTGCAACCATTGTTTGGCGGGAACCTTTTTCGAGACCTCAACGTCTCCCTCTAGCGAGACGGAAGGGTGACGATCAAAACAAGTGCACGTGTGTCTGGTAGGGGTGGTTAGTTAGCTTTCAAAAAATGTGGTCCAGGTCTGAAAACAATTCTTCCAATTAGTGGATGACCTTAAAATTGCTTGTTTTTCTTGATTAAGCTGAGGAAAGTTTTAAATCTCTTTTGGGACAAGAGGAAAATATAGAGTCTAAAATGACTTTTCTCTTGCGGCGACAGTGGTGTCTCCCCTTGGTGTGTGCGGTGACCCATGTTCACTTCCTGTCTGCGAAGTTTAAATCGTCTCGAGGAAAACAGTTGGTAAATTTGGAGCACAGACAACGAAGTGTTTGTTTGTTTGGCAGAACACAGTTGGAAGAGAGTTTGACTGTCAAATGCACGCTTTTAGAAGGATACTTCACAACTGCTGGTTTGATTTGCCTCCGATTGTTGACCTGGAAAATTCGAAAGTTTTCGTTACGGTTCTGTTGACAATTCGTTGAACGTGTGACACATTGGGTGACAGTTGAAAGGATGCCCTTATTCGGTTGGTGTCAGGAAGTTGAGACATTCAAAGGTTGATCGTAACTCCTCAGAAAAGGTACTGTTGTGAGACACGCTTGTCGAAAAGAACAGACAACATTTTGGAAGACTTAAAAGAAGTCCGTGCTGACAGCTCAAGCGAACATCTGAAGAGTCCAAAACAGTGAAAGATTCAGAAGACAACAGAGATCAGACGCCACCCAGGAGTAGATCTAGATCTACACGCATCACAAAATGGAGAGTGATGAGTTGGTTGCAGAAGAGCAGGTGGGTCCAGTGAAAAACCTTCACGCGAAGTTCGAGGACACCGGCAGCAGTCGGAAACCACTTGGTGAAATCTGCCAGACCAGAGCAAACCTGAAGGAAGAAGGAAGGGCAGCCGGCATCAAGTCAACACTGCAGCAATGGGAGAGCAAAACCTACACACCTTACCTGACGCCGCAGAAACAGAAACTGAAGCCGAGTGAAAACCTGACCAAGTCTGAGCCACGGATGAGAAAAATACAGGAAGATGAAACGAGTCGTAGAACCTCATTGCCAGGAGTTGGAGCTGTAAAGAATGCGCTGAAGATGTACCTTGCCAACACGGGGCAGCCCACTGGTTCCCGGACAACCAAAGTCGCTTCTCCATACCCGAAAGGGAAACCCCGGGGAGGATCAGGTCCCGCAAAGTCACGCCTGGTCGATGTGGTTCCGTCCATGGGATCCATCGAGGAAGACGACGAGAATCACCTCGGTGCAGCGTCACAAAAAGAAGCCAACATCAACGATGCTGATCGTCGTGTAGAACCCGCGACCCCAGTTCATTTGGAAGGAAAGAAAGTTCAGGATGGCACGTCACAAAAGTTGAACGAGGATTCCGAGGTCGTTATTCGGCAAAACTGGGGGACGTCGGTCACATCAATTCCCTCCAAAACACCTAGAAAAGAGGGTGGTTTCATTTTCGATGAGTTTGCGGTTGGTCTGAAGGCTTTGAGAACTACTACCAAAGCTAGACTAGCAAGTCAAAAATGTGTTGACAATGAATTGGCTGCAAACGAAATTGAAGGAAGAGCAGAAGAACCTGTTGTGAACAGTTTTGAGGTTGGATTGAAGGCACTGAGGACTCCCAGAAGGGCTGCAGCACCGCCAGAAGAGAAAGCACGTTCGGCGACAAACACTGAGATGCAGTTGGACAGGAATTTTGCTGTTGGACTTCGAGCACTGAAGACTCCGCAGAAGCCTGAACCAAACAAGTTCGGTGCAACAGAGGATGACGTTGAGGCGACATGCACAAAACGGATCAGAAACGCATCGAGAGGGCAATCAGAAGAGACTGTATCTGCTGACCCCAAAACCTTGGAGAAGGGGGGCGTTGCGGGCAGCTTCGGAGTGAACTTGCGATCTCAGGGTGACGCGATCAAGAACGCCAAAGATAGGATTGACGGAAAGGAAGAGGAAGCTCCGGTGTTCCCCACTCTGAAACCTGTGACAAGGAACACAAGTGGGAACCAAGAAGAGCGGGGAAACAAATGTCGGTTGGAAGGTGCCAAGACGAAACTGAAACATGTCAACACGATGTCATTTGAGAGAATGGCGGAGGAGAAAAAGCAAACACTTGAAGATGAGAAGAAAGAGATGGTCAACTGGGTGGATGTCAAATCCAAGCTGAGACATGTCAGCAAAGAAGAGCTGCAAGCGAAAGAAGTTGAAAAAGAGGTGCATCATGTGGAACCTTTCGATGTCAGGGAAGAGAAAATTGACTGGAAAAAGGCGAAGATGAATTTGAGGCAAACCTCGCGCAGAGATGAGAAGAAGAGCGAAACAGAAATAGAAATTACAGTAGAGGAAACAGAAAAGGAGACGAAGATTTTTGCCTCTGACCTGGAAGAACCCGTCAAAGCTGAGGACGAAGAACGAGTTGAAGTGAGCGACACAGCGAAAGACGCAACAAGGAAAACTGAGTGTGCAGATTTTGCAGTGAAAGGAACCGGCAAAAACATCAGTGCCCTGTCAAAGTGCAACCCAGCGGACGAAAGTATGCTGGTGGATCTGGATGACACTGTTACTGACGCGGAGTTGGAGAGGTTGGTCCAGTGCAACATGAGCAAAGCGTTCAAGAACGGCACTCCTGAGAAACCTCCCACAACCGCTGCAGTGTCGCTAGAACAGAGAAGAGAAAGTGAGGACGAGCCCAAGCAGACTATCACTGAAGCAGGCGAAACCGTTGAAGAAATTGAGAAAAAAGACGATCTTGCGCAAAGCGATGATGAGCACGCCGATGTCACTGAATCGAATGACGAAACAACGAGTGAAGCATGTGACAGAAAAAGATATCGCAGCGAGAGTTCCGATGCTTCCCAGTCAGACAGAAAGAAACTCAACCAGAGCGTTTCATCCCTGGCTGAGAAATCTCCACTGAGAAAGAAACAGAGACTGACTGCTCTGAAGGAATCTGAAAACTTTCGCTCTTTGGGCTTGTCTCCCGGAAATCTGTTCATTGATCCGATGACACCTGATTCAAACTGCGCGACTTCGTCACCCAGAGGCGACCAGACCAGACCCAGAGCTGAGCTCCCTTCTCTCGAGGACGGATCCCCACTGGGCATCAGTCTCTCTGAATCTTCCCTGAATCATTCCTCCCGAAGCCGAAAGAGAAGTCAAGAACACGCAGATGAGGACACAATGGAAGTTGGAGAGTCCAGATCGCTGCACAAGGAGGAAGATGAGCTGACCAGTGACGCGGAGATGCGCTCTGAGGCCTCAGCAGAAAATATTCCGGCAAAGAAGTCAAAGGTAGAAGAGGGGCAGAGGGAAACTGATCCTGTCAAATTCAAGAAACCACTGTTGTCAGAAGGAAGAACCAGAAGGACAAAGTGGTCGACTGAAGAGGACTTCAGCGACTCCACAGTGGACATCATGCGTCGCTGGAAGGAGAGGAGGCACTTTTTGAATCTGAAAGGAAGCCCGCGTACAGTGGAGGAACGCATGGAGGAGGAGGATACTGTGGAGCAGTCTGGATCTGCCCTCGGTCTTCCTCAGCTAGAGGACTCCACTCAGAGCAAAGTCCGGCACTTTTTATCGACCATTCCAGACACACCAGAATCGAGCACCAACAGCTTTCCTGACGTCTCTGTTTCTGAGGTATCTGAAACCACGTCTCGAGCACATTCCAGATTGTCCAACGCGTCCAAATGCAGCTCTGTTCTGAGTCACTGCAGCGTCAAGTCTCGGGAAGAGATGGAGGCAGACCTGGACAAAGGGATGCAGGAACTGGAGAAGCGCCTGCACATGATGGATCAGGACTCCAGCGACGAGGACACCAGCAGTCCTATCTGCCGGGCTATCAGGAAAGGCCCGAGACAATTCGCATCCAAAGCCACGAGGGCTGAAAGGATAATCTCAGATGGAACCGCCAATTCGGAACAAAGTCTGGAAATGGAGGATCCGTCAGACAAATCTGAACGTGGGAAAATGAAGTCGTCCTCGTCAGGATCAGACGTCCTGGACTTCATCAAAGAGAAGCGCACCCGACTGCAGCAGATCCAGGATGAAAGTATCCACCTGGATTCGGAAACAGATGAAGACGAGTGTGAAGAGAAGTCCTGGAGATCCAGGGCCCGCCATCCTCTCACCCGAAACCGACGCAGATCCAGGTCTGTCGGTCGGCCAGTTGTGCAATTGGGTGCAGACTCTCCAAAGAAGAGCTTCCCTTACCGAGCCGTAGAACGTCTCGGCCTCTGCACCCCTGCAAGTCTGGGCATGAAAAGGGAGATCGGAGTTGCGAGACAAGTTCTGCAGGTCCACACAGGACCCGGTCGATTCCAACCGAAGGCTGCCAATGTTGTCCGCATCAACGATGATGACACGAGGTATTCCCGATTATTTCATTCGTTTGATGCAAAGGGCTGTGACCTATTCAAATGCATTGATTCTCAGTTGTGCCTCTTGCATCATTGATTTTGCAGAGATGATTTGCTGTGTTGGCAATGATTGTTCGATGCGTAATGCTCTGATGAGTGTTATGAGTGTTCGCATTTGGGACACGGTAGCGTCACTTCCTGACTGTCTCATAAACAAGAATTGCATTTCAATGTGGATTTTCTCATTGGATTTAGTCGCTATCTGTACTTTAGTTTTGAATCCAGCAACTTCTGATCTTCGTGAATGAGGCAAGTGGTTTCTGGTTGAGGTGGTTTTGTTTCGTGCAACCTTGGTCAAAATTTAGCCCTTGGTTCGTCAGTTAGACCACTGAACAGGTGCGTCAGCGTGCGGAATTGCGTCTCCGTCCCCGCCGCCTGATCAGGTCGTTGAGTGGAATGTTGCGTGATATTCGCAGTTCAGGTGCGGTGGAGTTGGAACGAAGTGAAGATATACTTCATTAGTGGAGCGTGCTCTGAGCTCAGTTTGTGTGGTTGTATTTTTCGAGCGAAGATACTCTTCTCGCGTTGTGGAAAAACGAACGTGGTAAGCAACGTGCAGTGAGTAGAGCCGACGAGCCATTGATCTGCAATCGACACTGCGCTGAGACCTTCGTAACACGATCCGTTGGAGGTGTCACCTCTGGAAGCCGACGTTCTCCATTGATGATGGTTGTAGCTGTGACACCTTTGCTTTGATTCTGTAGTCACATTTTTGTATCACAACGGACAGATCCACATTCGCCAATGGGTTGGTACGAGTTGTCAAGAAAATGTCTCAAGAGAAAAACGCTCGTTTGAGGCGCAAATTTTCCAGATGCACAGGTCAACGTCACAGAAACTGCAGTGTATGTCACAAATATTGCACGAATCATCGTTCAATATGTGTTCAGAATGAACGAGTGCACAGCACAAGTTCTTTCTTCACGTATTGAACGATGATGAGTGAAATAGTTGACTTATACAACAAGTCAAAACTGCAAGAGAAGATTCGTGGCCAGAGAATGACGGTCGTGCTCTTAGATTTAATGTTTGAAGATATCGCACGAGTTGTATAAGTGACACTACACACTGACTCATCTTAATTGTTCGGCTTTGAAACTTGAACAATGGAGCCACGAGTCACAAATGTTTCGGCCGGGAATAACAAAAATAGTTTGACACGAATAAAAATTGTTGTCATGGAGACTGAAACTCGGTGGCACTCGGAGCATTGAAGTGTCAAACCAAGGTTCTGAAGGCAACAAGATGTCTGTGACTGCAGTGCATTGGATTCGAACGCATCCAGTTGTCACACTTGCTCTCAGCGACTGAGAAAATTTGGCTGAAATGTCGTTTGTGCTTGCAAATCCAGCCCAAAGAGCTCACAGTCTGAATGAAAAAAAAGCAACACACTGTGTTTAATGAGAGACTGCAACCAACGCCTAAAATGGATCATTGGATGAATAGCGTGCAAACATGACACCTGAGGTATTGGATTTGCCATCTTCATACTACAAGGACAGCGCATCAAACAACACGCGTTGAATGCGCAATATCTGCCAGTTGTTTGAAGTTGGTACCAGTAATTTTTGGGGGAGATCGAAAACGGCATTGAACTCACAGGAAATTACACTTTGTTGGAATTTTCATTTGGATAATGGCAAAAGCTGTGTGTTGCTGCCATATGTGCAGACTCGGCATGTGAAGGTAACGGTCGTACGAATCACAAAATAACAAAAACAAGGATAGTTCCCCGTTGATGCCTCTTTGAGTCGTTCGAAGCATTCGTGCTTTGCAATCCGATTGAATCGTTGCTCGCAATCTTACGAGGATGTATCCAAATATTCTGAGACTCAGTATGTTAATGGGTCTCCGCGAAGGACAATGGACTCTGCTAGTCAGCTCTTGTCTCAGGTCAACCAACCGTGTCAATTTGCGCGCCCGTGAACATGCTGATTCTCAGAATATTTGGAT
>JAAUXT010109673.1_pt1 | contig 72725 bp, 90 predicted proteins | sample 7278171 | NCBI WGS metagenome assembly JAAUXT01 (sample SAMN14350112, study PRJNA611818) | marine sediment metagenome | isolation source: surface marine sediment (1.8m) | place: French Polynesia: Moorea | collected 2018-08
GAATTGTGGTGCAATCAACACAGCCTGTAGGACTGATACTGATGGTATAGTGCTCATCTTGGAGAGGGACAATTCTTTCATTGTGATCCCCGGCACAGCAAACACAGAAGCTGTCAACATCTTGAGAGTCAATTGCAGCCTGACCCAATCAACAACAACAACAACAACAACAACAACAACAACAACAACAACAACAACACCTTATGACTCAAGTACCACGCTCCCCATCACTGTCCCCAATGCCCAATCCAGTACTCTCTCTTCCACAAGGTCAACTCCAGCTGGTATGATTGATGTGATCAACAGAGCCTGCAGCAATGGCAATGAGGGCATTGTGGTTATCTTGGAAAGGGACAACTCTCTTTTTGTGATCCCAGCAGGAACAACTGCACAAGCAGCAAATATCTTCAGAGTGAATTGTGGTGCAATCAATACAGCCTGTAGGACTGATACTGATGGTATAGTGCTCATCTTGGAGAGGGACAATTCTTTCATTGTGATCCCCGGTGCAGCAAACACAGAAGCCGTCAACATCTTGAGAGTCAATTGCAGCCTGACCCAATCAACAACAACAACGACAACAACAACAATAACGCCATTTGACTCGAGTACCACGCTTCCCATCACTGTCCCCAATGCTCAATCCACCACCACCCTCCCAGCTGGTATGATTGATGTGATCAACAGAGCCTGCAGCGAAGACAGTGACGGTGTTGTGGTCATCCTAGAGAGAGACAACTCTCTCTTTGTACTCCCTGATAACACACAAGAAGCAGACAACATTTATCGAGTGAATTGCCCTCAAGGTGGGTACCAACCATACAATGCATCAGTCTCAACCTGAAACTGTTGCAACCCCAAGGTCACGCGTTGCGAAAATGCTGCACAGGAGCAGTGTGTCAGGAGGAATGCGCAGAATCTAACTTCTCCACCATGGCAGGCTTGTCCAAATCGTTTCTGGGACAAGCAGCAACCACGAAGAAATGACGACCAAATCTCGAAAGACTCCACTCTGGAAATGGCCACGTATGGACAAATGCAAGCACTTCTGTTTCAGAAACGAATGAGGAATTAAACATGTGTAGAAATTAGACAACAGCTCGTAGAGTAAGAAAATAATTTGACACAAATCTCCACTTTCAGTGAAGATGCCAAACCACAAAACTGGAAAGAGAGGTTCTACGAGTATCTTTCACCCATTTTCTTACGTGTCGCGCGCAAGTTAAACTGATGATTTTACTTTCAGGTGGTTCATCCAGCACGACAACGACAGCGACCACGACCACAACAACACAGGCAATACGAGGTGAAAGCACCAGCAATTCTTCTCTGTGCATGACGCGATTTGGCAAAAGCCTGATTGAGTCCACTAAACTGTGTTGGACATATCGCATCAGGTTCTCGAATGAGAACAACGCAAAAAGCGTCTTTTTCAGGCACAACACCTCCGACTCCCAAACCGGTACGCGTGCAACTGTTTTTCCCGGTGTCCTTCGACGTGGTTGGGCAGTACCCAAGCGTAGAAGCCTTTGTCATAGGTTCGTGAAGCCAGTGTTTCATGCCGCGCATTCTTCTCGTGCATGGTTGTAGTTTCTCCAGCGTGTCCTTCACCAGGCGAGTCGTGGGCAGTGCCAGGTCAGATTGAACTGACTGCCTGTGGAGACCTTGTCTTCGGAATCCTTTTAGTCACAGTCGGGGTGCAGAGCCTCACTTTTTCCGACTTAGATTGAGAGCAACCGCGATTTATTTGTCTGTGAAAACAACAGCAATTTTGTGGCATTCTCTCGTTGAGTTGCGCGGAAACATTGACACGCGCACCAAAATGTTCGTGCCATGGTCACATGTATTCCAGGCACACTGCTGGAACAGAAACTGGCAAACACGTCGGGCATATCCGTCACGCGCATCGATGATCTCAAGGTGTTCGAAGGTGAGAGACAAGATATTGCCTCCACTCACAAGTCCACGCACACGGCTCTTCTCAGCCTTTGCGCATCTGCAAAAATCTCGAACAAACTTTCAGGAAGCGTTGTGGTGGAGTACACAATTCTGCTGGGCGCGGGAACGTCGGTGCCTCGCGCAGTCCGCTTGATTCGCCAGGCGGTGGAGAGCGGCACATTCACGCTCCAGTACACGAACAAAACGACAGGGACAACACAAGAGATGGTGGCCGCACCACAGTCTTTCAAATACAGAGAGCTGGATGTGACCACCAACGGCCAGAACAACAACAACAATAACAACACGAATAACAACAATGGAGGTGGTGAGTTGTAGCTTGAAATGCAAAGTGTACATAATTTGGTGACGATCAGAAAACATATGCCTGACTTGGAAATGTAAATGCATTTCACGTGCCTTCAGAAGGATTTGGGAGAATCGCTTTTTGGGGGATTTTACAAAACTTTGCCTTTGTCCGTTCTGTGGGCCCCTCCTTTCCAACTGCCTGTTGCGTTGCTTCAGGCAACGTCAACACCGGAGCAGCAACTGGAGGCAGCACTGACTCGAACGCCTGGTGGATCGTGCTGATCGTCGCTGTCATCATCATTCTCATCATCATCGTCATTGTCGTTGTTCTCTTCGTCTGGTACTGTAAGAGGGATCAGAGGTAAAACAGTCGGACATCCCAGTGCCTTTTCTCAATGACTGACAAAACAGGATGCATTCGGTGAAACGTATTTGAAGTTGAATGAGCCTCAAAGTGCCTTGTTGACAAATTTATTGATTCGCCAAGTGTTGTGGCGCAGACACTGCTTCATGCAGCTGTCGTGACAAAAACAGGATATACGTAGGTACAAAGTATCAAAAACAGGTCTTGTTTTGTTTTTGTAGAAAAGGATCTGTTGCTCCGCAAAGCGAGAAATACCACAAGTAAGGCGATTCAGTCCATAATCATACGCCCATTTGTCAGAGTTCGTTTCCTCCCCAGCAAAAAAGACTGATTTTGCACAAAACAAAAGAACACACCCAAAACAGAGACAAAGGGATCTTGAGGTTTATTTCCCGTGAAATTGCCAGGCCGAACTCTTCTCCCACCGGCTCGACCACGAACGAGGAGTACCGCATCATGGACAACGAGATTCCGCCGCATCGGGACCGGGCGCGCGGGAGTCGCGAGTCGCTGCGTCCCGGCGGCGGCGGCGGCGGCGAGGAGCGCATCTACATCGAGACGGAGTTCGTCGGACGTGAGCAGAGCGAACCCGACATCGTCGCTTCCGTCAGAAGCAACTTGGACGGCTACGAGAGAGCTTATCCTGATTATTAGATTGGTTTTATGTAATTTCTCAGTCATTCTCTGCATTTATCGGTCATTCTCTGGACCTGTGGGCTCCGTAAATGCAAACTTGCTGCACTTGGAGTGAGCAGAGTTCACATCAGATCAGAAATGTCCCCAGTGCATGGTGCAAAAATTCACGAAATATGCGACAGGATTTTTTTCGAATCGATAGTTTTTGCGTGCGCATTTGGTGTGGGTGACAGACAGACAGACAGACAGACAGACAGACAGACAGACAGACAGACAGACAGACAGACAGACAAAGCGAAACATGCAGTCAAAACAGGGAGTGTGAGAAAGAAAAGAAACGAAAAAGAAAGAGATAATCTGTGTAATTCCCTTGTTGTCTTGTTAGCCTCGTATAATAATATAGTGTTTCATCACACTTTCTTGCTTGTCACTGAAGCTTCGTCTGTGATCTGGAATATTTGTGATGTTTTTGTTTCTTCTGGGGCGTCTGCAATCAGATACAAGAAGCTATATTTCAAAAGATACATATGTATACTCGTTGTTGCTGTGATAGGAAATCAGTGGAACTGCAGGTGGAACCATCTTTACGCGAAAGCATTCATCGCTTGTACAAAATTGTGTATGTTGTAAAAAGCAAGGCAATGGGTTCTCACTCATCATCAGCCGGGGGTGCTGATAATGTTTCACCCGTGTATCGTCGAGTCAAGTGAGTCAGGTTTGTGTCTGCAGGGGCAGGGGCTAACTGCAAGCTTGTCCACAGGTTTTTGCATGTGTTCCTGCTGAGCCTGCAGAGTTACTCGCCCCGAACTGTGCTGGCTCAGCAAGCTTGTTCATATGGTTCTGCATGTGTTCCTGCTAACTGTGCTTAGCCTGCAGAGTTGTCCCTGCTGCATGCGAACTCTGCGGAGCCCGTGAACGCAGCGAGTGGCGCACGGCTGATGTTCCACTTGAAAGTCCAGTTCCTTGGAGGATTGGATGGGAGTGCACTTTGTTATGATCTTCGTGACAAGTGTTCACAACTTGACGAAATCCACGTTGAATACATTTGTTCTGTTCTTGATACTCGTGAACGAAGTATTTGTATGGAACAGTGATTTCAGTTTGATCACCACTTGTCAGAAAAGGTCGTGCTTGGCTGTGCAGAAGTCGTGCACTTCTGGAAATGTTTTCATCAAAACGACAAACTAGAGACCTGAAATCGCACGAGCTACAGATCTAAAATGGCAAAAGAATGTCCGGTGCTTCAGAAATTTTGTTCTAAACTTTGTATATATCACTTCAACAATTCGTAAAGTTTTTATCACTTCATGCCTTGGCAAAAATAAAAGCAAACTCTTGAAAGTTTTTTTTTTTCAATTTTTGCGAGCCCTTTTTTGGAGAAACAACTGCGGTCTTCTCCTACGGGCCAAAGGGTAACTGCGGTTTGATTCATCCGGTCCTCTCCTTTGTTTGCACTCGTGATTTTTCTCACAGAAGAATGAGTTCGCATCGTCTCCATACGTACTCGTACGTTGCACCAAGTCAAACTATCAGTTCGTTTGCATTCTTCACAAAACAGTGTCCATGCGAGAAGAATGTAAACGTTTCATCACTTTTCCGTTTTGTGCGTCTTGACGAATAGGTGTTGGCACGGTTTCAGCTGCAGCCTTCCACAGCAGAACCCCAATTGTCAACACTTCAGAGGAATTACGAGTGTGCGCCAAAGACTGTGTACATAAAAGAGGGAGCGATTTCATAATTCTTGACACATTCAATCAGGACAGGATTCAGGATCTGAGGCTCAACTCAACTGTTCCCCAGAAACGTTGACTCTGACTGCTGAGCAAAACAGATTCAGAAACAGATCAGAAACAGGATTTCAGAGCCCAAAGCACCTTGTAGAGGAACATTTCTTGATCGGGAAAATGACGACAGGGGCTCACATCGTGACTTTTCTGGTCGTCCTCGCTATGACAGAAGCTCGAAGCCGTAACTGCACCAGGAACAGTGTCGCCAAGTACAAAGTCAAGTTTGAGGGGTTGTGGTCAAAGGACGAATTCCCCAAGCAGTATCCACTGTGGCGGCCCCCTGCACAATGGAGCATCGTCTTGGGTGAGTTTTTGTCGTGAAAGGCATCTGCATGTCCGGCGTGTGTGTTGCCAAACAAATACACTGGCCAATTCACCGTTTTGCGGCTTGGAATGATACTGAGGAACACGGGGACGAAACTCAAAAAAATATACGGAACTCATCCTCAACTCGGAACAACACTGAGCATTTTTGGCTCGTACCACTGAGGACAATGAGTTTCGTACTGTCTTGTTTGAGTTTCGTCACCGCGTTCCTCAGTATAACGCCAAGCGGTTTTTCTTCGTTTTCTCCTTTTCCGACGCGCCCGAATTGCCAGATCGGTGACACGGATACCATTTGGTCACTTGCCATTGGCTCTCAGTGCCAAAAGAGTGCAAAAAAGATCATCTTGTTTGCAAACCTCAGTGATTCTGCTTCGCTTGAAACGCTGTACCACTGGCAATTGGAGCGCAGTGTTTTACCTCCAGATTGTCGCTGCCTGATCCACGTGAAAAACAGCAATTGCGGTTGTGTTAGCAAACCTCAGTTATTCTGCTTGGCTTGAAACGCGTGTTGCCTGTATTCACGCGGCCAAAACACGAAATTGCACACGTGTCGAAGTTCGCAAGTGATACAGGTTGTACTTCCCGACGATATGTGAAACAACGGGTGTGCCTTCGAGGAAACTTCCTGGCAAATAAACCCTCCGCAGAAGTGAGACGTGAAGTGTGCCAGTTGATTTCGTGGATCTGAAGAGCTTTCCTGGCCTTGGCAAGTTCTTGGCACTGCAAAAAAAGTTGTCGCGCTGGACCACCTGCTTGTTTGTGGCTGGCGTTGAAATTGCTTTTGTTCGAACTGAGAGAATTGTTTCACTTCACCATGTTTACGGACAAGCTGTGTTTTCATCTCTCTGTCTCTCTCTGTCTCTCTGTCTCTCTGTCTCTCTCTCTCTCTATCTCTCTCTTGAATGGATGAATGAATGCACAAAAGAAAGGAAGAAAGAAAGAACGAATGAATGAATGAATACTGAGGGAGATCAGGCAAAGAAACCAGGTTCGACCGCAGAATATTCATGGTTCCCAACCTGGCGAGAAAAAAAACCTGCAGAAAGCAGAACCTAATTTGCCAGCATTCTGATGGACAAAGACATTAATCCAAGCAGTTTGAGTTTGTCTACACTTCGCAATTTCCGAGAAATGTCTCAGATTTTTTGGCAAACCACGCAGCTTGTGTGTGGCCACAAAAAGGCCTGGAGCCATTGCGAACTATTCATTTCATTTCAATAATTTTTCGATTGCTGAACTATTTTCGAATTCTTCACAATCAAACTTCGATTCCAAAAACTCGATTTTTGTGTGAACGAAAGAGCTGGAAAGATGGATTTGGAGCGCAGTTTGAAAGACGAATTCGCGCAACTTGGCTGAGATGTCTGCCAATCTGATGTGCAGAAGTGAGACAAAGCAAAAAACGTCCTTGCGTCGCAATTCAATATTTTCTGGTTTACTCTGGCCGCAAAACTGGTTTCTTCTGGAGAAAGAACCAGTTGTGGGGTGACTTCTCCTGCAGCCAGAACCACCTGGGCCCAAGCCTATAAATACTGGATAAAAAGCAAAGACCCATCTGCAGAAGACACGAAGCACAGGAACAACGACAGCATGGATTTCTTTAGGATCGCACTTGCCTTGTTGAATGTGTGTGTTGTGTCCACGATGGGACAAAGTTGCTACTGGAGGAGCTTGGCAAAATACAACGTGACTTTCACTGGCATGTGGTCCAAAGAGCTTTTTCCAAAGCAGTTTCCTCTGTTCAGGCCTCCGGCGCAATGGGGCACCACAGTAGGTATGAACTTCCTTTTTCTCCAGCCACATCGAAGGTTTTCTCTTCAAACATCTTTTTCAGGTCTGTGTTGCACCGGACACGTTTTCAACGCACCAACGGATTACTTTGTGCAGAATGGGACGCATGCAGCTCGATACTTGATCACACATTCAAGAAGCTTCAGGGTTGAGATCGATCGGAAAACAAACTGCAACACCAACCCAGTGTTTTATGGGAGTCAAGGAGCCCAGACCCCACGTTTGAGACAGAAATAAATGTCATAGATCTATTTGTATGGACGCTGTCTTTTGGACTTCCAGGGGAGGGCTCCCTGGAGAGAGATCAGAAATTGACCCGTGAACTTGTTGGTTTCAGGACCAACGGTCTTTGCTTCTGGGAGCACTTGCGCCGTTGTGAAGAAACCAAATGGACGAAGAACTTCGTTCTTCTTTGACCTCTGTTGCACTTGGGTTCGTTGCGCAATAGAATTTGACTGTATAACTCCAACCAAATACTTTCGTACACGTAGAAAAGCAACTTTTCTCAATATTTTCTTTTCTGTCTGGACACAAAAAGAGTTACAAGTGCACGCGAATTTATCTTCTCTTTCGAAACAATATTGTAAAACAGCAGCAGCTTTCCAAACACCCGCCAGGGAACAAGACACTCAATTACAGCAAAGCGAGCAAACATTGCAGTTTTTCCTCTTTGAGTTTCTGATGACGTGAAGTGTCATTCAGCGCATTGATCTTTGCGCACTGAGCTCGTAAATTTATTGTTCCTGAAACTCGTAGATTTAATAATTCATGGCACCCATCACCCCAAGCAGAAAGACTTGTGCATGGGACTCCAGAGGTGTGAACCACCAAGTGTCTTCAGCAGATCGAACACCTTTCTGGTTGAAACCGACAGATTGTCAAATGGAAGACCAACACGTCCCTTCGGAGGAAATCCCTCGATAGGAGAACAGCTCCCCCACTCGGTCGTGTTGTCGACGAAAGCCAGAATAAGAATTTAGCAAATTGCATGCAGTTCACACAAAACAATTGGCATGATTCATAAACATCTGTTTGACCCTTGTCTCAAAACGGTGTTTGATTTGTCTTTTCCACCAACAAAATGACATTGTGACGTGAGCTGTCTCAGCGGCTGAACTGTTCCTTCTCAAACAAAAGTGGGGAGATAGATCCGGCTGTTCGCTGATTCCAGTGGTCCTGGTTCTTGTGCCATGGTCTGGGGTCCATTGGCTTGGTTCATTTGATGAACATCGCAATCAGTACCAAGCACACAGTGCATTTTTACATGCAGATGCATTGCAAAGGCACAATGCCTGTCGAGCGATCAGTGACATATTGGAAGGGGCCCAGGTTGGCAAAAACGTCGACTGGTTGCTTTCCAGCTGTCAGGTCTACTTTCTCACGGGTAGCTGCTGTCTGCTTGGAACCTCCGGAAGAACTTCTGCAGGGGTTGGCAAGAAATGCATGTACCGTTTAGGTGAGGCAAGTGCTTGTGCAAGTGCTCAGTAATTTTCCAGTCCAAGTAAGCACAGCAGAAAATCTGTTCTGTGGCCTGACGTCACTGTCCATTCTTTGGCAAAGCGTCCAGTCCAGTTTTGATTTTCCACAGAACTTTCTGACGCGTTCGCACACAAGCCGAGAAGGAACGTTCCATTAGAAAAAACAGAACGGTTGACAGTACAAGATTCTCAGTTTCGCAGATCTGCTTCATATTTCACAAAACAGAACTCCTCCCCAAACTTCTGCAGGTTGAGCCTCCTGCAAAAGAGTCAGGCATGTCGAGATGAACGGCACACTCGTCGGGCGTACACGACTGAGACTGAGTAAAGCTGCTGTGAACCCGCTGCCCCGCTGCACACCGTTTTGTCTCAAGTTTTCTCCATTGGACCACGCAGCGCGGTTACGAAAACTCCAGATGGGCTGCTGAGAACGGTCACTCAACACAAGGCAATGGATCTACTGTTCAAACATGGTGTTGTTGTGTTTGTGACTCTTTTACTTGTCACTATGGTTACCAGCGAAGACTGTGAGCAAAAGTCTTTGGCCAGGTACAACATAACGTTGGAGACACTGTGGTCAAAGAAGACCTTTCCAAAGCAGTATCCATTGTGGAGACCGTCACCAAGTTGGAGCACGCTTGTCGGTGAGTGCATGCCTTTGTGTCAAACATGCGGAGGACACGTCTGCTACGTTTTTTCGTGAATCAAAGTTCGTGAGAAGCCTGCTTGGGCGTTGTTACTCAATACAGAGCAAATGTTCTGGAGCTTTGACGCTTGTGTTGACGCGTCTTCTGACAACTCGAAGGTCAACTGTATGTGCACCAGAATTCACCTGGTGGGTCAACACTTGAAATATTTGGTTTTGCACAATTGGACGTGACAGAAAAGCTTCAGAAAAGCTTCACTCACATCCATTTCAATTAACACTTTCGATTTCTGGTGTGGTTGTCTTCGAAAACCCCACCCACAAAAGTCACATAAATGACATGTAGCCAGTCTCAATCACAAAAACCAGCATCGAAGTCTTGAGAAGAGCAAGTGAACGAGCGAGACACAATACACATTCTCAGACAGAACCCTGAAGAGGAGGAACGTTCCATCAGAAAGAACAAAGCGGTTTGCAGCACAGTTCCTGTTCATCTACGAGATACTCGTTCAAGAGGCATATCAGATTTTCACGACAGCTTCAGATTTAGTGCAAGAAAGACATCAGTGGAAATATTTGCGAGGTCAACTGCCCAGGAAAACTCGGCAATCGAGATCACTTTGCCACCTGAGAATGTTTGCCCGATCATCTGATCTGGGTGAAGAATTTGGGCCACATCTTTGGGCACAAGTATTGTTTGCTCGGCAGATCTGAAACAGAAAAGATTTGTGGAGATTTGTCGAGTCCTTTGTGTGTAGTCCAAAAATTGTGCAGACACACTGCTGATCTCTTGGACTGAAAATAGAGATCTACAACTGAATACAAACAGATGAAGAGACCAATCATCGCAATGCAAAAATCCTGAAAGTACAAATTTGTTGAAAAAAGTTTCAAGAGCCAAATTCTAAAGCAAGCTCAAGAGTCTTGTGCTCGACCCCTCCTTCTTGAACGATTATATCCAAGGTTCTGTCTATTTCCTGTCTTGTTGCCTTGCCAAGTCGCAAATGAAACATTTTCCTACTTGACTTCTGGATGAAGGGTTATTCAGTGTACACGTGTGCACTTGATATGAAATTTCAGACTCTCAAGGTGGAATTGACGTGCACAAAGCACATTTGTGTGGTTGAGATCAGAGTTGTCTGAGTACAGTTCATCAAACGCTCTGGTCGCTTCTTGGCTGTGCATCCGGCATACCTAGCAAACTGCCAGAAGGACAGAACCAAAGCCACGTTGTATCAAACTAATCTGAGGAAGTCATCATGAAACCACAGAACGCAGCACAAAAAGTGGCTCTGGTCTGCACTGAGAGAATCTTGACCAAGTCTCCCATTCTTCATTTCCAGGTCGAACACACAACTCTGACTACGTTCTCTGGCGCGAGGGCGAAACAGCTTCTCCGGGGATGAAAGAATTTTCTGGTAGGTGTTTTCCTGTGACCGGATCAGCAGTCTGAACTCAAGCCTTGTCACATATTTGAGAGGTCTGTTCTCACGACCACATAATTTCTTTCTTTGCAGAAGTGGGAAAAACTGAGATTCTGGAACGAGATGTCCAGGGCGAAAGTGGAATTCTGGATGTCTTCACAGTTCCAGCCATAGGCGTGGGAGTGGGAACTGCTCAATCAGATTTCTTCGTTGACTCCAACCACCCTGCCGTGAGGCCTATTTGCAGCCTGGAAATTTGAATTTGGTGTATTTGACAACAACAACTTCGAGTAATACGTACATCCCCACGCACCAACGTGTTTCGTCTTGTTCGGCAGGTGTCCTTGGCGTCCCACATCACTCCTTCCCCCGACTGGTTCGTTGGGGTCGACAACCTGATGCTTTGTCGCGACGGAAGCTGGGCAAGAGAACTCACTGTAGATCTGGGTGCGTTCTGCGTGACTCGCAAAAAAAGAAAGAAATGAGAACAAAGCACAACATCCCACATACAACAAATACACATGAGAAATCACCACTCTTCCAAAAAGTTCTGGTCTCTGAAGTGAACTCAAGATCTGTCATTTCAACAGGTCCAATGGACGCAGGAACAGACAAAGGCTTCACGTTCACAGCGCCCAACTGGGCGGAAGTGCCACTGCAGCCAATCTCCAAGATCACAGCGCACTTTCCCGACCACCCGGCCAACAGCTTCTTCTACCCAGACATTCAAAAGCTGCCTCCTCTTGCCAAAGTTACATTCAGGTTTGTTGGTGTGTGCATGGGTCTGGACAACGCTTTGTACTCAAAAGCTTTGTGGCCTGAATCCTGCTTCAAGTGTTGATTTCACCTCAAAACGAACCCACAAATTCAAACCACTGTTCTCGAGCACCAATTGTACAAGGTCCGTTTGTTCTTCTGCGAGATGGGGTCAGTGTTCTATCGTGAGGTTTTGCTGGTTCAAGATTTGGTTTGGACAAGTCTCCTTGTTCTTATCAGTCATTTGGTCAGTGCGTGACCAAAAAGCTAGAGGGACTCTGACTGAGACACTCTGCAGAACTTCCTGAGTTTGGAACCTTGTGCGAAAATGCACCCTGTTTGGATGTTCTTGGTGCCGATCACACAATGGAGAGAAAAGAACCCTCAAACACTTCCTCGAAACACAGGTCGACCATGCACTCTTCTCGAGAGAACCAAAACTCGATGTTGAAAAGATCCGCTCTGAAACCTCGTATGATAATGTGTTCACTGCACAAGAGGTGCTCTCAAAGAACACAGGATGGGTCCGTTCATCTTTCAGGCAAAGCATTCTGGTCATTGTTGAGCCGATCCAGTTCTTTGAGTGAACGCTTGAATTTTGTTTCTATGCTGCGCACTCGGTGTTCACTGCTGTGTTTGCGTGGTGTTAAATTTTTTATTTCTGCTCTGCACCCTTGAATTTTCAAAGCAGCACCTGGTGTTACTGCACTGTTCCCTTGTAGGTTGCGCAGAGTGATCAGAAGGCGGCTGCGGAGGCGGCGCAACTGATACGGACACCTTGCACCTTCACTGTACCCACATTTCACATTGCACGCAGTTCGTTCTGGAACTTTGGAAATACATCCTTGTGTGGAGTGCATGCACCTTCCATTGTACAGAAAAAAATATTTGTGAAGAAAAAAGAACAAAACAAAGACTAAAACGCCCTGTGGTTGTTGTCGCTTGAGTGTGGGATGCTTGTGGGTGGTGAATGAGCAGAGTCATGCCTGCATGCAGCACCTTCCAAATTCCTCCGACGCCCAGGGGACATGTAGCAGGGGGAAAAATGTGCTGTCCATTTACGTTTGAACTGTTGCACACTGCTCGCTAAAGGTATCATATTCAAAGCACAGCAAAGCAAACAAGTCCCTAAAAAGGGAAATATTTCGTGGAGCACACATATGTTTGCACCAGTGACCAAATTGGGGTAAGTCTGCCAACGGTCTCTCAACTTCAGTTTACTTTTTTCTGGTTGCTTCAAAGTCTGGTCAAAGTCGACAACATTCCAGCCCCAACAGACAACGAAATGAAAATGTTACGGATTTCCACTTTTGCAGACACGTTGGCACGTACCAACTGACGGAAGGCACAGACGAGACATCCGACAGTGGAAACAGCATGGACAACAGCGGAGAAGTCTACACCAGTTTCAGAAACGCCGCAGATCAGCCAAATACGCAGCCAAACAGAGCTCCCATCGTTTACGAGGAACTACCAACTCCCAAGGTGGGTGAAACGTTTCACAAAGACACGCATGCAAAGCACAAAACAACAGGATGTCGGACACCGACAAAGCCCATTTACTTTTTTCAGCAACTGTCAACACCTGTGTACACGGACAATGACGTGACAACGCGTCAGAGACGACGCCTGACCCGCGGCAAAGGCCGCAGGAGCGGACGAGTCGGGAAAGGCCGCAGAATGGGAAGGCGCCCAGAAGGCCAGAACAAACAACCCAGAGGCAAGTGTACTTTTTCAGATGTTCACAGCGTTCTGCGTTTGCTGTCTCGTCAAAAGACACGAACACTCGGAAATCTGAGTGCGATGTTACGTTGTTGCAGGTCCGCCTGTTGACTGCGAGGTGTCTCAGTGGACGGACTGGGCGCCGTGCAGCAAGACGTGCGGCTTCGGCTCGAGGAGTCGGCGCAGGTACGTGGCGCGCAAACCCGAGAACGCGGGGCGCCCGTGCCCGCTGCTCGTGCAGACCGAGCTGTGCGGCAGCATGCGCTCCTGCGGCTGGAAGCACTTCCGCTTTGGACCTGTCTTCGACAAAAATTGAGATAGAGTCACTTGCCCGATTCTCCAGGCAGGTTTTGTTAGGTTTTGTGTTGACGTAGGCAATGTGAGACTTCCTCTGTTGGATATTTGTGATCCTGTCCTTCTGTAGCCGTTTAGAGATTTGGTCGCAAAGCTATGTGCGTTCGAACAGAACGAGCGCAGAGCGAAGACAAGTTGAAGGCTCGTGATCGCCTTGCGTGGAGGAAGAGACCAAAACAGCTTTCGAAGTATTTTTTCTTGGGAGAAGCACACACATTCGAAAACCTGCTGCAGTGAGGTGAACCTCCTCAGCTTTCCGTGGTGCATGATCCTGGCAGACGTTTTTGATATTTTGGCACGCCTATGATGAAGATAGTATCAGCCCTGTGTATTGAGTGTCTGGAACGCAGTGGGTTTCCGTCTGGAAGTGGATCTACACCTTTCACATCATCAAGTGTATATTTTGTCTACCCCGACGAACAATGGCTGATTCTTATCCATGAAACACCACCCAGTGATAAGTACATGACGTAAATCTGCAAAATTATTTTTGCATGTTCTCGCTGATCCTCCCGACAATGTTACTCGTGCCTCGTGCAGCCCAAGCAAAAAGTACGCTGAAGATAGAAAATATCCACACGGCGTGAGTGCTGTTCTCACCGGCATTGGTGCATTTCTCCCAGATATTTTCACACAGAAAACTTTCTTTTGCGAGAAATGGTAAAGCCATTCCACACACACTTTCGTAAAATTGAAAGAACTTGTCAAAAACCAACGCTGACTTGAAAGAAATCACTTTTGTTAAATTGTATTTGTCGTGCAACAAGTATCCACGAAAATGCTATTTTACGGATTCCAGTCACATGTGCTTTGCAAGTCTTGCTTTTTGAAGTGAAAATAAATGAAACAAACTGAAAACTTGAGTTTGTCTCGTGATGATGATGCCAACTGAACTGAAAAGACCTGAAAACTTCAGTTTGCCGGTACACGGGACGCAGGTGGCAGGAATAGCAACAGGGTCGCCAAGACCACAAGCAATCAACAACGCACGAAGGAAGGACATAATCTTGTTGTGACAAAACAGATATCTTATTTCGTCGAAATTTACAGACGGACAAGTCAGTTATTGATTTCTTCTACAGTGGATTATTTGAACCTGTTTTCCATACATGTGCGGTTTGTACCTGCACGAGAAAAAGTGGATTTTAGGTCACAAAGTGTTGAAGAATGACAGGAAATCTGTAGATATCAAAATGCCAAAATTGTTTTCGTTGTGTGGTGTGCTGTTCTTGTGTGTGTCAGAGTCGTTGGCTGCAGGTGGTAAGTGGCTTTGTGTTTGCTGATTTTTTCACACAAATTGTGCACCCCGCTTCAAGGACAAAATGTCGAAATTGAGGTTGGACATTTTACAGAAAGAAAGTGCCCTGAAAACTTGCGCCTTCATTGGAATAATGAAACTGGGAAGTCGATTCCGAGCTTCTGGGCGCTCTCTCAAAACTCAACAGATGTGGAGGAATGTGTGAATTTGTGTTTGACGCAAAATTCTTTCAACTGCTCAGCATTCGACTGGACAGTGGTATGCAACAGTCTTTCCTTCTGGTGCCTTTGTTTGCCTCAGCATTCAATTTCTCTTCATTGGTTGACGGCTCACAATGAAGCGACGAAGTGAAACCGAGCGACCGGAAGGCGAATCCTCAGTCACAGAGGAGGGAACCATGTTGGTTTTGTTTGCTCGATCAGAAAGAGAACATACTTTTGAATACAATACCACAAACGTACACATGTCTTCTGGAAATTGCAAAACATGCAGCTGAGTTTCTTCAAAAAATTGGACTTCTCGTACCCACACCAAACATTTGACGTTGTCATTGCTGTTCTCCTTCCTGTGTGTCTTCGGGTTCAAACGGCCTGCCTTTTTTGTGAAAAATGCCTGTGGTGTTGTGGAGCTTTTGGTTCAACAGGCCCGTATGCTCAAAATGCAGCTTTCAGGTCCCATTTTTACAGCATGGCAACGGCACGTGTCATCTCGCCACAGAAAGCATCGTCTCTGCGCAGAACGCGAGCCTTGTTGAGGCAAACGCCAATTTCACTCACCATTGGTGGAACTGCTCAGGTAATTAAGAATCGAAGCTTGATAAAGGGGACTCGCAACAACTGTGCTCTCGCCCTTTTCTCTTGGTCAAGAAATATCCGGAGACTGTTTGTTTTTCGCGGTCTTCGACAAACCAATGAACCTCTTTCAAATGATATTGAAAGCAATGGTATCAGTCTTGCGGGTGCAATAAATGCACTGTTTTCGCCCTCGTTGCATCAACCCTCAGTTCTGATCCTTTGCCATCACACCAACTGGTGACACTTTCATGTTGTGTGCACCTCGGCACCACCTCCCTGGTTGACTGCCGGGATTGACACGAACATAGTCAAATACAGATCGGGATAATGTGCTCAACTCTGCTTGCAGACGTTTGTCTGGGGATTGACGTGTTGATATGGAGAACTCACGCCGACTCTTCGGCTGGATTGCCTTTCACAGAGGAATTTCAGAATGTGGCTTCTATGCAGGATTGCCAGCAGCTTTGTCTCTACAGATTTGACTGTCAATTTCTTTGTAAGATAACCGTTTCATTCTTTGCGCTCTCTCAGTTGGAAACGAAGACTGACTTCTGTGACGAACACTGAAATTGGTGTGTTTCGTTCAACAGCTTATGAGTCTTCAACAAGCACATGTTCTCTGGTGCATCAGCCCTTCCCGGGTGTATCTGGTTCAGCATCTGGAAGAACTCTCGCAGAATGGGACTGTGCAGGTTTCTTCAATTGGCCACCAACTTTGTGACTGACACCTTGACTCCGTTGAGATGTGTTGGAAACGAAACATCCATTTTTATCTCAACAGAGGAGGCCCTCACAACGGAAGGTGCCACAACGGAAGGTGCCACAACGGAAGGTGCCACAACGGAAGAAATCACGTCTGAAGCTGCTACGACAGATGAAATCACAACTGAATCAACAGCTCCTCCAACAACAGCAACGACGGAATCCTCCTCAAGCGTACAAAGCACATCATCAACAAGCGCGCAGACCACTGCATCCACAGGCACACAAACCACATCATTCGGCTTGCAAACCACTCAGACAACTGCATTTCCTGGGGTAAGAACGAGCGATTCGCAACTTCTTTGTTTTGGTTTGCACCGCTGCAAAGGGGAAGATAGTTTGCCGGGTGGACGAGATGATTCCACAAAGAAATGAAAAAAACTAACAAAAGTGAAGACACGCATGGTATGAATGTTGAGCGTCTTGTTGCCAGGAAGCCTGAACAAACAAAACCTGATCGCCTTGGTCAGAATAATATTACAATCGAAAGTGGATCACTGTCATGCAGTGCGTGGTTCCTCAAATGGATCTGGAATTTCTTCACACCACACACATACACCAAAAATGACATGAAATTCAAAATTGTAGTGCAAAACTCCAGAGACATGAAACTGGGGATTCTTGCTTTGATGACTCTGATTCAGGCATCAACGACGCCTTCAGCCACAGGAGCCACAACGGCCTCCGGAACAACCGCAGCACCAGGAACAGCGGCGTCCACGGCTTTGACAGGTACAACACAAAGACAAAGAAAACCTGTGATTTACAGAGCTGGAAACGCGCGAAGTGCGCCAAGACCATTTCTGGCTTTCCAATCTGTTGTTGCAGGTACAGCATTAGCCACAACCGCTGGATCTACAGGCGCCACCAGCACTGCAGCTACAACTGGAACACCTTCTGGTACGATACGAATACATCAGTCAGACCTGGTCTGGGACAAAAAGTCCTGGGAAGTCACACCTATTGTTTTCCAACATATCACTCGTCGTTTAGTCGCGTGGTGTGAGGGACACAATTTTATTGTTTTCATTTTAATTTGTGAACAAAAGACGAATCCTTCTGAACGACATGGTGTGGTCTTCAGGTACGGCAACTGCAGCGAGTACGACCCCAGGCAGTTCCAGTCTCACCACTGCAACCCAACTGGGCACGACACCTGTCACGACGGGCTCCTCTCCTCTTCCATCTGCACCTCCCACGACTTCAGGCACAACCTTGACTCAGCTGGGTGCGTGAAATGTTTCATCTTCAGGCCCGATCACGTGGATTTCTTTTGCTGAAGTGAACTGACGAAACCTTCAGAAACCTTGCGAAGACGCTTTTGACGACAACCCCGAGATTTTCGAAATGTGCTTGAAACAAACCCCCTCCCAACAAAGATGCTTTTCATGTGTCAAACCAAACGTGGGACTGACCCCCTGGGGACAAGACACTCAAGCCAAGAAGTGGAGCCTCCTCTAAAACAGATAACCTTCCGGTGTCACAGGAACAACAGGATCGTCCACAGTTCTCGGAACTTTATCCACAACACCAGTGTCTGTGACACCGTTGGGAACCACCCTGCCGCCCACAGCCTCACAGCCCGAGAATGTCACCGAGCTGGAGGAGACCAGTGCCGCGCACACATCGCCAGGTCAGTGAAATCTTGCATGAAAGGTGTCAGGTCGTTTGTGCTGAGTTTCAACTCTGCACATTCAATCGAGCAACTTTGTGTTGCAGAAGAAGAGCAAACAACAGAAACACCGGAGGAAGTGACGACGGAGACAACTCCAGATACCACCGAAGCCGAAAACATCACAACTTCCAATGTCACCTTCGAAACAGACGTCACGACGGAGGAGTCCAATGTCACTGACACTGTGACCAATGCGACAACCATTCCAACAGGCAGGCAAAGCTCGCGCCAGAACTTCTTGGAAGATTCTGAGAAACCCCAAAGGAACAAAAGGCAGACTTCACCGTTGTTGTTTTTGCAGGCTTGCCGAGCACCACAGCGCTGACGTCGCGATCTCGAGCCCCAGGCGTCCCGACCACACCCTTCGTTCCGCACAGAGGTTGTTTCTCGGTTCAGTGTTGCCTGCGCACGCCATGAAGATCGTATACGAGCGTTTGGTAATTGGATTCCGCACGTTTTGATCAGGCTCAACAACTCCGAGCAGCACGACGCCAGTTGTCACGACGCAGGAAGTCGCAAACTCAACGTACAACAGCACAGAAGATTTTACTTCTGTAGCGGTAAATTTTACAACCGAAGAAGCTCCGACGAGCGATGCAAATGAAATGACGAACGCAACAACGGAAAGCACAAGTACAAGAAGACCGACAAGCTTCCCAACACGTCCATCAACCGGTGAGCAGCGGTGGAATAATCTTCCAGAAGAGGAGTCGAGGGTCTCTGAACTCCAGATCGACCCCGGGAAAAGTTGTTCTGTGTCAGATCTACAAACAGAACATGGCAATTTTTTTTGCAGCAACCAGACCACGATCACGCAGCACAACGCCCAAAGTAACAACAACAACAGGTAACTTGAAATGCCCCTTGTGGTCCAAAATTCAGATCTCAGTCTCAGAATCCGACTCAACGAGCTGCTTTGACTGTTCTGCCATCTCAGAGTTGCAAGACGAATACAACAAAACAAATATAGCACAGGAGATTGGTGTCCGACTGGTGCTGAAGAACAAGAGCCTTCTCAGGTCTGAGGAGGAAAGCGCCTTCCATCTCGTCGCTGAGAGCATCCAAGATTTCAACGAGGTTAGTTTTTGTGTGACTTTCCTGAAGGAATATACAATTGCTGGTTTTGTTTCCAAAGTTTTGGCTTCAATCAGCACAGACGTCTTCCCCTTGATCACAGATCTTTGATTTGGTTCTGCAGGAAGCTCGATTGGCAGTGGTTATTTTGGCTGGACTTGACCCAACAGATCTGTACCAGTTGAATCAGGTGTCTGAAGTGAAAACATTCCAAAGTAATGCACTCATTTTTAAGAAGGTTTCTTGGAAACAAAACGTGTCCTTTCTTTTTGGAAATCAAGATTGTTGACTGGTGTTTCGTTCGCTGTCGTATCGATCTTCAGAATGTTAACTCGTAACTTCGAGAAACTTCGCATTTGCAGTGAAACAAGACATATTCTTGCGCTTCTGGATTCTCCCGGGAAACCATTCCTCATGTCTTCCAGTAGAACAAATTCTGAGCACACTGAGACGAGTCGTTGAAGAGGTTCGTGCACAACATTCGTTCAATTGGAAATCGCCCGCGGTGGCACCACATTCGTTCATTGAACAGAAGTTTGGTTGTTGCAGGCTTCTCAGCCAGTGACATACAGAGGTTATGAGTTCATGTTTGACAGCAAATCGTTCACCAACGATCCAGATAGCGTGCAGATCACAGGTAAGATTCATGCTTCTCTATGGACGAGATCTTGAGTTAAACAAACAGTTGTCAGGGGCGCGCCTTGGGAGATTTCACAGCCTGTGGAAGCTTTCACACAAGAACACAATTTTATTCACAACACTTGTTTGAAGATTTCTCAACTCGCTGTCTTTCCAGTGATTCGTCCACCAATAGCATCAACCTCTGACGAGTGGAAGTTGCCAGTTTTCTTGGCGATTGGACTTGTGTTTACTATTGTGCTGATATTTGTCATCATATTTCTTTTGTGCTTCTTTGTCATCAAACCAAAACAGTAAGTCAGTTTGGTGACAATTTGGGATGCAACCTCCCCGGAAATGTTACGTGTGAGTCTTTCTATCCCTCCGTGGCACTGTCAGGCCAAGAGTGCATTCGTTCTGTTTCAGGAGAAGAGACTCTATCCGAGGAATCCAGGTGTCTCCGGTTGGAGGCCAGCAACAGCTGGAACTGGGCAGCACCAACTCACTGCGTCGTCTTTATGACGACGACGTGGACGAAGGGATTGGTGGGGAACTCATCTACGTGGATCCGAAAGAAGCAGCGTTTTTAGAAGACACATCAATTTGGTTGCCAACCAAGAGAGTTCCTTACACAAGCATTGTAGCATCGTATCACCAATAAAATTCAAGCTTGGCAAGGGTGTGCGAATGCCCATTACTCCCTGCCCCAAATAAACATCTCAATCGAATGCACAGCGTCAGAAAGATGTTCATGTGTTTTGGTTGTTGTGTCATGTCTCATGAGGGCACGAGCAGCATGTGGTCCAAACCAAACAAAAAAGGTACGTGACCTCTTTTGGCCAGGATGTCCCATTTCCTGTCCCATCACATTGCATTTCAAAAGGGGCAGACAGAGGGTGCACAAAGGGAGTAAATGAAAGGGAGGGGGGGGGGGGTAAAAAAGGGGAACACAAAGGAACATGGGGTCTCAGCTGGGATGTTCTGTCTCTTATCCCATCCCATCGTGTCACCTCAAAGGGGCACACAGGGGGTGCTCGTGAAGGGCACACATGAAGGGGGATCTCAGCCAGGATATCCCACATTCCATTGTGTCCTGTCCTGTGCTGTCATGTGACATCCAATAAGGAGTGACAAGTGGGCATGTGAAGGGGGTCACAAAGGGGCCCCTGGGACATCGCACCCACAGGAGCCTTTTTCAAATACAGAATGCCTGACAAAGCGACCGGATCTTGCACGTCGTACTACACGCGAATTTGCATGACAGCTGGAAACATGCAAAGAATCACTGAGACCTAAAGGTGAAGCAATCGATTTGTTCAGCCGAAAGATTGACGCCCTTTCCCTCGGAACGACAGGCTGGTGCGGTGTTCGTGTGGTTTTACTCAATGCCTGGTTTGCAAAAGAAAAAGATGTTGAGACCAAATGTCAGATGAATCGCGTAGATAGTTTGGTCAACATCTGACGTCTTGACTCACAAGCCAATTGGGGAACGAATTTCTGATGAACGTCGCAAGTTGCAGAGGAAACGCCAAAGTGCCCAACTCGGTTGTTGCTGCCCAATTGCGGCAAAAATGTGGCCAGAGGGACAGACAAAGGGCAGTTCTGATAATGAGAAAGCAAAAAAAACCAAACAAGTGAAAGCTCAGCCCACAAGATACCACTTCTTTTTTGGGGACAGGTGGTTGGGTGGAGTGGACATGCACACATTTCGAAACAAAATTTTCAGACTGCAGGTCATGCAAGCGCGTTTAGTTTATCACTATGGCAACTGATCGGCTTCCTTTTCGTCTTGAAAGAAACAGCCTATTGAACTGATGGCACCTCGTTAAGACGTATTGATCTCATCGGAAAGTAAACATCAAATGGACTTCACGCTCTGAGTCAATCCAGTGAAGGAGGTCTGTGATCAGTGCTTCCGTTTCGAACTGACCAAACCAGGCAGACTGTCAAGACGTTGCAAGTTTCTGGATTCATTTGTTTACTTTTGCTCTTGTTGCCAACTGACGACACATGAGAGCAATGGATAGTTTGGGAGATCGGTTTCCGTCTTGACTCACAACGGCCATGCAGCAACGAAAGTGCTTTGAAACGTAATCCTGCACGATCCACTGGCGACGAAATTCCATGAGACACGGCGCGAAGTCAGTTCAGGCGGAAACAACAGACGAACAAGTTTTTTTGCTCAAGAGAACAAACAAACGTCAAAAACAAAACAAATTCCAAGAAGCTGCCTTGAGTCGAAACCCACACAGGAACAAAAACATGGTGAAAAAAGACGAAAAGCTTTCGTTCGGACAACAACACAGATGTGTGCAAAGATACAAAAAACTGACCGAAAGTTCGAAATATTTTTTAATTTTGGTTGTTTTGGTCGGAAACTGCATTCACATCTGCGGAGGACAAAGAAGAAGAGAAGATGATCAACAATCAACTTCTGGTGAGTGTTTTTAATCAAATAGATAATCAAAGCCTTCGCCACAACACTTCAGTTTTTCGAGAATTTTTCCTTTAGATTTGTTTTCTTGTGTGTTCCACATCACGGTGAACGAAAAAGAACGTTTTCAAAAACAAATATTGTCTCGTCACAAAACCTGCTTGTTTTTCTTTTCCTCAAGCTGACCGTTCCGTGAGCGTTTTGCAGCGCAGACCTCTCAGATCAAGTGACAATTAGTGATCTGTCCGTGACATGATCTTGAGTCACACGAACCTCAGCCGATCTTGAGCGACTCAACCGAAAGTACACCTGGATCAGGAACAGCCAACGCAAATTTGTGCATCTTGGGCAAGGTTTCTCTTGAAGTACTTTCAGTAAGATTTCCGTTGGACGGCCTGACCAAATTCTGAAGATTTGGTTCACAATTTGGTTGCTGAACCAAAAATACAAACAAAAATGAAGCAGAACTCAATCTGTTGACGTGTTCCTCTTTCCTTCTTGTTTTTGAAGCGTTTCGAAAAGCAAGGGACCTTGAGAGCATCCCAGATCCTTGATGTGTCAGGTTTGACCTGGAACTTTCTTGTTTCTTGTTCACAAAGAAAGTGAGGGAGCCTCGTACATGAGCACTAAAAAACGTGGAAGGCGTTAATTTTTGTTGAACAAAGCAGGTGTGAGGGAAATCTTTTCTTGACCGGAAGGAATGTCCGGCAGAACAACACAAGAATGCATCGTGCAACCGAGAAGAAGGGAAGAAGGTTGATGGGAAAAGCCTCATCGAGAATCCGGCTATTGATCGCAAAAAGACGTCCTGAAATGCGGTCTTGCAACGGAATCTTTCCAACACTGTCCGACAAGATGCCGCACGGACAACCCAAAATCCCAATCAATAACCTGATGAGAAATCAAGTTCTTCAGCCGCGGCATCTTTTTCGTTTCGTGAGCCACAACCTTTACGTGCAGGAGGACGGCTCGGTACAAAAGCAGGTTCGAGGGTTCACTGAAGGTCACCTGGAATTACGACTGCCTGGCAAAAACTGTCACTGCCTTGGTTTTCAGCAAAACAAGAAACACTGTTGTTCGTACGAGATACAACTGTTATTTCAGCGACGCGCGAATGCGGGAATTTCCAAAGAGCAACCTGGCAGTTGACTCCAGGGAGATTCATCAACCTCGACCCCAACCGAGCTCGACAGGCTTCTTTGCTGAACAAATGCAAGGAGTATTGCCTGATGGAAACCTCCTTCAAGTGCAAGTCTTTCGACCGACGAAAGAACGACAACACCTGCTACTTGTACGCCAAAAGCAAAAGCGAGCTGACCACTCGCCAATTTCCAACCAATCGGGATTCGAATCATTACGAATGGAGTTGCTCTGGTAATGACTGAGTGAAACGCGTGCTTTTTCACATGCAGAGTGAGTGCAGATTCACAGCTCCAGCACAAGAATAAGAGGAAAGGCAACCCTGGTGCTATTTTCGATTCACACCATTGTTTCGACAAAGTCAGAAGTAAACCTGCATGCTTCGCTTCTTCAGCAACGGTCTGACTGAGTATGATGTGCAATGGTTCCGATCAACGTCACATCACAAGCGCAGCTTTGCTTGCACCAAACACATGCAGCCCGTCGTTGCGTTTCCCGTTTGCAGATCGCCGGAGCCTGAATGACCGACCAGCTTCTTAAAAATGGCTCGTTTTGCTTGAACAATAAGTTGCTTTCATTTTATTTGGGCTGTGCCGTTTCGTTTTCAGACACCAGGGCCCTTTACTGACATGCTGAACCAACTCTTGTTTGATAACATCGAAAGAGACACAAATTCAATGCAAATTCGAGAATTCGCTTGACGCAACTTCTTGTCGTTTCGAACCACGTCAGCTTGTCTTTACGAGAAAATCACATTCGTTGACAAAGTGTCAGATCTCGTTTCGCACTTTTAGTAAATAGATCTGTGGACACAGACTTGGCGACGAGGGCAGTGTCTTGAAATCCTTGTTGAACTCTGTTTGACAGCAATTTGCAGAGCCACCCAGCAGCCGGAGTGGACGGAGCAGGAAGATTCCGACATCGCGATGGCGCCGTACTTTTTGGTCCTTACAAACATTGCCACAAGAGAGGAATGCAAACAACAATGCTACTATTGGGACACGTGTAAAAACATAGGTATTCACGATGTCGGTTGTACGACTGTTATTTCCAGAGAACCGAACTGACACAACGTCGGCATTTGTCACAGCTCCCCTTTCAACCATGCACTGTTCGGTACCTATAGATCTACATGTTTGAGTGTACTTGTAGCATATGACCAAAACACGCTGCAGTGCAAGTTGTCCAAAGCGAATCTCCCATCCTTCACCAACCTTCCCTTCACTCCAAAACCCGGACAAGTGATGGCAGCCTGGAAGTGTGCAGGTAACAGCAGATGAAAATTGTGACGCTGTACAAAACAAGATTTGTTCCACCTCATCGTGAGTTTGTTTCGTTCAACAGGAGTCACACAAACGGTTTCTGATCCTTGCGCTTGCGTTTGCAGAACCTTGTGCGCGCAATGCTGCTTTCTGCGCCGTTTTGCGCACGTTGGCGGTTGTTTCATAGTTGTTCTTGTCCTGTCACGGTTTGTCGTTGCAGGTACAACGTCGAATCCTGCTCCTGCTCCTGCTCCTCCACCGCCAGGGTCCCCCCGAGGCCCAAGGAGAGGAGGGAGGACTCCCCCCGCAGCACCGGAAGAGCCTCCTTCTGGTCCGGACGATGAGCCTCCCTCAGCTCGATCTCCCGCGTCACCAGGACGGGGTCCCAGCAGGACTCGAGATCGCCTTCCGACTTTCAATCGGCCTCCGACGAACCAGGGTTCGAATCCTGGTTCGAACCAGGGTTCGAACCAGGGTTCACAACGTCGAGGACGCCAACCCGTGTTCCTGCCCAGCAGCGGTCGAGACGACGACAACGACCAAATCAACGCTCCAGCGGGTAACCCCTCACTGCCTCCCCGGCGCGCATCGACCCCACCGCCCGCAGCGAGTACACCTGCCGGAGGGACGGCACCCCCAGGAGGAACCACTCCAGCCTTGACCGGAGGCTCGACTGCCGCGAGAACAGGCACCGCGACTGCTGGTTCCACCCCACAGGCCGGAACTGGCACAACCGGCACTGGCGCAACTGGTCCAGGATCAACAGCTGCGGGTCAGTCCAATACAGCAGTTGTGCCATGTTGATCACCCTGAGTGTCCTCAAACCTGGTCGCATTTTGATCATCGTCTGCTTGCACGTGTTCAATCTTTCTCTGAGGTTTTCAGACGGAGATAAAACGCAAAACATTTTCACTCACTTTTGTCACAAGGTTTCCTGCCTTTACCCAGTGGCATCAGTTCAACTCGCTCAACACAACCAAGCTTTCCTGTCTGGGCTATTCTCACGTCCACTCAGTCTGGTATCACCTTCACCGTTTCAACGTTTCAATCACAGCGAAGTTAGTTTGTGGAAACCGATTCACTGTTTTCACGCTTGGTGTGCTTGTCAGCCAACTTTGTTTTGTTCACTTTTAGCTTTGAAAGCTTTTGCCACAACTCGATTGTTGACACAACTCACGTCACACAGAACGTCAACTCCTTCAACGCAAACATCGACATCGGTAGATCTAATGGCAACAGTGATTTCTGGTATGAAAATTGTTACCTTTCTGGTACTCAGAAAGTATTCGTGTGGTGCGATCAAAACAGCAACAGGACCAACTGACATTTCTGCAAGGAGCAAACACTCGGGTTTCCTGGCAAAACACAAAATTTTCAAGCAAATCCTGGAACTAATGTTTGCACATCCGCTGTGCAATTTATCCTCAAGTCCCAAGAAAAACATCATTCACACTTCGCTTTGTTTATCAGCTGGAACTGGACCGACAACTCCGGCTGTGTCGGGTCCCGCTGGCAGCACTCCTACATCACCGTCCCAACCGACGGGCCCGCCAGCGACAGGAACCGCCACCTACCCAAGGGGAGGCACCGGCACGCAACCCGTGTCAGGACCGGCGACTTCTCCTCAAACTCCGCACTCCGGACCTACAGTTCCGAGAACAAGTCCGACACCGAGTGATGGCACGACTGGGTCAACCCCGCAGAGTCCTAGTGAGAAGTGCCCGTGGAAGCACATCTGAAAATCTTTTTCTCGCAGAAACGACACCCCTGTTTTCAAAAGGGGTGCATCTCTTCAGTTGTCTTCAGTCTTTGCGAATGCTTTTCAGGGACAACTGGAACCACGATGACCCAAACCACTGGAACAGCAAGCACTCCGTCTAGATCTGGACCCACTGCGCCAGACAGATCGACCATCAGCGGAAGCACCGTATCCGGCACAACACCCAGATCCACACCAGACGGAACCCAGATATTTACTGGAAGCACGGGTGAGACACCGACAGGTGTGCAAAAAGGTTCGATGTTCCTTGCACACAATTGAGGTTTTGTGCAGTGTAGTGCACACAACAGTTTCTTTGCTGAACAGGTTCTCCGCAGACCAGTCCCAGGTCCCCGATTACGCAGCCCACAGGCACGCAACCGTCCTCGGGTCCCATCAATACAGGGACAGGCCCAACGCCAGTCACGACGATGTCTTCCACTGGCATGACTAAAACAAGAGGTGACCAGCCTTTTCAGATGCCACTGAAGTAAAAAAAAAAGTGGGGTTGATTTCCACGAGTCTTGAAACGGTTGTGCTCGTTCTGCAGGTACTGGGCCATCACCAACTTCACCTGCTGGCACAGAAGGTGCGTGAGTTCACAGTGCTCGATTCTTGAAGTCATGTTTGAGTTTTACAACATTATCAAATCAAGCAAGGTGCATCATGTGCACCTCTGCGCATGTTCACTGCAGTTGTGACTCGCCCCTCGGACGACATTGCGCAGAAGATCGGCGTGAAGCTCGTCATCTCCCCACTCCAGAAGAACGTCGAAACAGAGGAGGCCTACGATCTCGTCAAGGACGACCTGAACCACTTCAATCTTGTGCGAATAATTCTTGACTTGGCATTGGTAACTTCTCTCAACTTCCTTCTCTGAAATAAGGCTCGTAAAACTGATTGATTTGAATCTTCTCTTTCCAGAGAATTCCTCCTATTTTTGCATCAATTGCTGGATTCAATGTCTATGAGTCTTACAGGATATCAGGAGTGGAGAGTTTCAAGGGTATGTTACGAAGCACCGCTCTACAACCTGTAGATAATGATCGAAGTTTTGTTTCCATGGTCGTGTTTGAGTCTCGAGTCATAGACAAGAACAACCAGAAATTGGTGAATGTGTTCTGCGCTTTTTTGTGCCAAGAGAAACCCTTCCACAAAATTGTGCGAGTTTTTTCCTACTGGGCCCAGTTTCCATTCCATTTCGTTCGGGACTTGGAAGAATTTGTCTCTTATCAACTGAACATTGCACTTCCCAGGTAGCATAGGGATCACGTTTTGGATGCTGCCTGGCATTGCTCACCCCGGTTACGTTACAGTCAAGCAAGGAATGGAGAATTTTAGCAGAGCCGTGAGAGAGGTCGGGAGTTCGGAATGAATGACACAAAATCTGAAAAGTACTTGCAAGCAAACCAAAGAACTACATGCGCTTGTTCAACCTGCGATTCTTGTTCCGACAGGCTGCGACACCAATTCACTACAACAACTCTGTGTTCTCGTTCCTCACCAACTCTTTCAACGACAATCCGGATGGTGTCAGAGTCATCCGTGAGTTTGTTTTTGGCACCTGACCGTGACACCTGCTTGCTACCTGTGCTTTGCGAAAAGTTGGAGAGGTACAGAGGTGATGCTGTGTTTGGACATGCCACAGGTGAGCCTGCTGGAAGCACGGGCGAGGTTGGAGGCATGCAGCCCATCTACTGGCTGCTGATCGCCGTCTTTGTGCTCGTGATCATCGTCATCGCCGTGGGGCTCGTCTACAGGTTCCTCATCAAGCCCAACACGTGAGTACGAGCCACGCCGCATCTCAAATGTGTGTGCGGCAGGACGCAGTGCCGTTGTTGAATTTCTGAGAGTTCAGCCGAAAAGTAATGAAATGTTGTTGTTTTTTTTTCAACCAAAATGATTTATTGTTGATCTGACGCGTTCTGTGCAGCCGCGTGCGACACATCGATGTGGAAAGTGCCCATGGAAATGAAAATGGTGAAATCACCAACACGACACACAAATAAACTTTTCTCGGTATTGGTGATATGACAAGTTTTCGCACAGGAATGTGCTCCACCCTCTGCACGTGTACAGTGGCAGAAAGAAGAGTACAATTTTTCTTTTCTTCCCTCTTTACCCAATCTGATTTCATTGTTGACGTCCAATACTTCGATCCATTCCCCACCTTTGTCTGCCTTTGCATTGATCCCAATCTGAGATACTGTCAGGTGAGCATGACTTTGTGTCGATTGAAGTGCGCCAAACTGCCGTTTCCAAGCATGTAGCGGCGCGCAAGAATGATTTCACCCGAGTCAGCGTGGTAGCAGAATGCCTGGGCACATTCAGCCTCCCCAAGACCCAATAAATTTGTCTAAACCACGGGTTCACATGATATTTTCTCGAAGATAAAATCGCACTACATATTGGAGGCCCGTCCCCAGAATAATTAAGAGCAACACAAACACCCGATTGACGGAGCATCCCAAACAAAGCTTTGACGGGGTTTTGCTTCCACTTTCCAAAGGAAACGTCGTTGTCAAGTGACAGTCTCAGCACAAATAGCCGCACACTGACCCGAGCTTCACGTGATATTCCAGCTCCCGAGTAACGCCGTCGGCCGGCTACATGACGGGCAGCATCTCGTCTCTGTCCAAGCTCAAGGAGGAGGAGCACGTCTACATCGACCCGGAGGACGCCGCCATGCTCGCAGACACGTCCATCTGGCTGCCGAGCGGCCGCAACCTGTACGAGAAGCCGGACGGCAAGTCGGCGCCGCCGAGCCGCGTGCAGAGCGGCCACAGCAGCGGCGGCGGCCGGGCAATCACTCTCGACAATGACCTGGACCCGAAGTCCGGGAACGCTGAGAGCACAGCGTAAAGACTGTTTTGAGCGGTGACACCATTCGCTTGAGCTTCTCAGATCATTCTTCTGTGAGAAATTTTTTCCGTTCCAGTTTCAGCCACTCCCAATGATCAAAGTTCTCTTTCTTGAGTTTCATCGAGAGCTTGTCGACATCGTGTCAGGTCACTGACAAAATTGAACAGCCAAACGTGAGAACCAAATATTTGATGTCTGGTGATTCGGCTTCAGGTTCAAAGCAGCAAATGCTGAGGCGCAGCCCTTCCAAACTGTCTTCTCGCGTTCAACGAAAGCAACAGCGAAGGCTCTGGTGTACGAGCCCCGAAAGACTCGTTATTTTGAAGTCCCTTTCCTTGTGGAAACGAAATGTTTTCAGGATGAATTACATGAGGAAGAAAATGTTCAGCGATCAGAAGTCTCAAGAAAGATTGTCTTTTGGAAACAGAAAATGTGCAAAACAACCTCAACTTTGTTCCAAATAAAGTAATGCAAACTTGTTTTGGACATTTTGCTTGTCATCCACCAGACACCAAGACACGTGCGGAAGCTCCACAATCTTCGAGTAACAAGAGAACTGGTCTCCCGTGGAGCATCACGTTTCGCGTTTCGATTTTTCGCGTTAGATCAACGCGGGAGAATGAAAGTTCTGCTTGGAAGTTTTATCACTTTTGTCACCTGGCTGGTTTGGGTTTGTTTTTGGTACACTTTTTCCGACATCGTCCACACCCGTATGTCGACAGGGATGCCACAAGACACTGGCCAACTTTGTTGGTTTGGTCATGGACGCACAATGAAAAACGATTTATTGATACAAGGGCATTCAATCAGTGACGTCCGAATCAGAGTCACAGAGCCAGAGCGTCAAGCACTACATTGCTCAAGAGCTGGAACTGTCGAAGTGTCGCTCATCTTTTGTTGTTTTGTCAACCATGGTAGCGAAAATGCAAGTGATTCCCGGTGACTGTGGCAACTGTTGCAACAACCTGCATGTTGATCAATAGCCCTGTTAAAGTCTCATAAATTGTCATTGATTCCGTCGCGTTGAATGCGCGTGCGACATGCGACGTGCCCAGGCACATCCATCCAGCACCTCCTGCATGCATGCACTACTGTTCCATGCGTTGCCACAATAATGCAAAATTTGCCCTGCGGAAGCAATGAACATCCGAAACTTCCTCAGGTCTTAAATCATGCCCATCAGGATATTGTCATTATGGCTTGAGGCTGGATCTCCGTGTGGACGAGAGCAGAGAGCGTATAACTTTTTTGTGGGGAGTTCCCACGGCGGATTGTGACAATTGAAATGGATGTTTGTGTGTGGCAGTCTTTCCTGTGCGGAATACTCGTTGTTACCAAGAGCATCACAGGTTTGTTTTTTGTCCGAAAACAGATGCCTGCATTTAGTAGTGTGTCTTTCTTCAAACCTTGTGGCAATGTTCAGCAACGCCAAAGTTGCTTTTGTGTGTGTGTGTGTGTGTGTGTGTGTGTGTGTGTGTGTGTGTGTGTGTGTGATTTGGACACATCTTTGGAAACGCTTGCAGGGGAGCGGATTTGTGCTGGGAAGTCAGAAGTCCTGAATACGGAGAGCACACCTGACGGATATCGCATCACCACCTCAGGATCCGTCTACTCTGGCCAACTCTACCTGTATCTCACTGGCAGCACTGGATTCCTCTCAGTTTGTATAAATTTACCGTGAACATGGTGAAAAAGAAAAGCGTGTTGCCTTTGATTTTGATCGCACCACTTGAATCTTGAGATGCGATTTCTTTGTTGCAGATAGAGAATTCCCGCGCCTATGTTCAGGTGACGTTTGGAAGTTTGAAGTTCACCACTTACGGATGCGACTCTGTGACTCTGACCTTCACCCTGATCAACTACTCCACCTTCTCCGCTCAGGTCTCGTCGTAACTTGTGTCCTTTCTTCGGTGTTCAAACCTCATGAGTGGGACACGGAACTTGCAAATGTTCAAACTTTTCTCGATGTTTCAGTTGCGGGAACCCAATGGACAATTTGATAGCGGTGTGTGGAACACGGTCGTGTATTATTCAGTGCCTGGAAACTTGGACACGATTGTCCAAGGTACGTTCAACCAAAACAACAAGCAGGGCTTGTCACGCAAACGTTGATGCAAGTGTTTTGCTTCAAGTTTGTTTTATCTTTTGTGTTTCACAGGAGAGAAGATTCGAAGTGTGTCGGTGACGTTGACGAGCACACCTGGATCGATCACAACCTTGACGGGTTTTAATCTGGTGCTCTGCGTGTTTGATCCCAACCTTCCGAGTGTAGCAGAACCGACTGTGGTGAGCTGCTCTTCTTTGTCACCTTACATTTGCTTCAAACTCGCACAAAATTTTTTGGACACTTGTTATGTTTCAGCCTTCCGGGAGCGTCACATGGGGAAACATTCCCACAAGGTGAAAAACTTCTGCATTTGAACAAGGTCAAATGAGTTGTGAGGAAAATGTGCGCTTGTGGGCTTTTCTGCTTGTGGGCTTTTCAGTCTTGTTTCTTTTGACAGGCCTCCTCTCACAACCAGGCGAATCCGCACAATACCTGTGGGACTTTACACTCAGAGAGTTCCAAAGACAAGTGGGTTCAAGTTTGGAAACAGGCAGTTTTTCTCCAATCCTTCATCACCAGCTGTATGCGCGGTGGAGAAAAAAATTGCTCGATTTCGGTTGTGTTTTCTCGATGCAAGAATTTCGTCGCATGAAGAAAATACCCAGTTCTTATGAAAGCCCTTCCAATGTGACAAAAGCCAACATACACCCTTGACCAAATATTGCTCATGCTCGAGATATGGAGCAAAATAGAAATCCATATCCATAAAGAAAAAATCTACCTTTGTGAACTTTTGGCTCTCAATTTCTGTGTTGTTCTTTCAAGACATCAGGCAATTTTTTGGGACCAAAGACACAATAAATAGATAAGAAAATGGACTACAAATTATATTTGGACCAAAAGTCTGACCCAGAGCACTCGCGTCAGATTTTCACTTTCGATGGCATGAGGTGACCATTCCGGTTGCTCTTCAGAGAAGCCCGAATGTTGGAACCGCTCAAATCGCCAAAAAACAGCTGCTCACTGACAACAATCGGGTAAAATGCACTTCTGGCCTCAGGTCGGACGACACCAACCACGACCACAGTCTCCACAAGTTCAACAACGACCAGAACTTCGGCCACGTTACCGAGTACAACCTCCAGCACTCACTCAACGTCATCCAGTACTCGGTCCACGTCATCCAGCACTCTGACCACGTCTTCGAGTACTCAGTCGCCGTCACCAAGCTCCCGCGCTCAGTCAACCTCCAGTACCCAGTCTACATCGCCAAGTACGATATCGTCATCACCAAGCGCTCCGTCTTCAAGTACAAGCACATCATCGACGTCAAGCAGCAGTCGGACGCCAAGTAGCCAATCAGTATCATCGCCACGCACTCATTCGCGACCTGCCACACAGTCCACGAGCAGCACAATATCCACGTCGGGTATCAATGCTTTCAACGCTGCTGTTGTTAATGGAGCGCTCACTGAATGTGCACAGCAAATCAGTCCAACATTTTGCTTGAAGTTTTGAGACTCTCTGATTTGCAGCAACAACACCTCAGCAGTCAGAGGAATCCTTCTCATCCACCAGAGACACTGGTCAGAACGTGTTGTACGTAGGTCTTGAGCGACGTGAGCCAAGAGAACGAAAAGCAAAGTTGAACGATTGAAAATGAAAGAAACTCTGATCAACCACCGTCGTTTCAGGTTCAAAATGTCCAACACGTTCCGTGGATCAGTTATTGAAGAGAAGTGGAACAACGAAAGAGCTTCCTTTGCCTCTGACCTTCAGGTGATGCTTGGAGCACTGCTTCAAAGCCAATTGGGACACGTTGAACCTTCAAGATTCGAGATCGTCGACATTTACGAAGGTACCTTTGCCTTTGCAAAAACCTAAACCAAATTTCAGCCATTACTTCAAATACAGAAGTCTCGAACGACACATCAGATTCTTCAAGAAAGACTCCTTGCGCTCAGATTGTTCTCTTGTACTGCAGGTAGCACAGTTTTCGTTGTCCACGTTCAGCCGTTGGAAAACTCGACTGTGGAGTCCTCCCCGTCTGACATCGCTCGTGTTCTGTGCTCGGAGCTCAACGCGGGCGACGCCCTGTCCCTGACCAGCGGCAGCGACACGATTCTTCTGCAGCCCGTCAGCGGATCTTGTGTCGAAAACTTTGATAACAGAAACACGGGAAACTTCATCACTCCGTCTCCAACTTCAACAGGTGGTATTCGTTTGAAGAACCTGCAAATGTCTTACAAAACGAAAGCCCAGATCTCCGTCAATGCCCCCGTATCTGACCAAACCCGGAACAACGTTGCCATTGTAGAGTCCAGGACAACGCAATCTATGGAGCCAGAGTCTCAAAGATCCAGCTCAGATGACAAACTTACAATTGTGATCTACGCTTTGATTGGCGTGGTGATCCTGCTGATCATCGTCGTTGTTGCTTTGACGATCTGTTGTTGCTGTGTGAAAGACAGGTGAGATAAAGTTTCGTTCCTATCAACGCTAAGTAACGACTGCTGTGCCCCTCGATGCACAGGTGGATCGTCTACTGTTTTGTTGTTGACAGGAAATTTGGGCGTCAGGTCGCTCCGGAGAAACAGAGAAGACGAGGCAATATGCCACACGAAGACGATGAAGACACCTACGCTTTTGGACAAGACGTTTCTGGCTTCATGACCAATGAGCCAATGCGTCGTGAAGAACACTACGTGAGAAGACAGGACCTCTACATTCCCCCGGAAAACAGGCCGCCAACAGACGGGAAGGTTTACGAAACCGAGGAAACAGAACTGTGGGACACAACCAGCGACTATCACAGCCTGCCTCCTCGGAGTGACAGGTACAATGTTGGACACATGATAGAGCAACACATTCGCTTGAAAATTTTGCACTTCGTTGTTCTTGATTTGCGTCTGTCCTCACTTCTTCCACAGTCCACTACATCTTCCTGTCCAAATGTTATCATTTCGCAGAAAAAGGCTGGTGCAGACGAGACCCAAAACTGCCAAACGCAGGAGTCAACGGACCAAACCCTCGCGTCAATACAGCACTGATGGAACGTCCAGCAGAACCTTCACCTCAGCGGAAGACGAGAGTCCGCACCGATTCGCCGAGCGGAGACCCAGACCCAACCCGGAGTGGAGGAACACCGCTGATGACGTGCACGGCAGACGAACCGCACAGCCACACCCCCGAGGACGGTACGAACTGGAGGATGAAGCTCATCCAGCGTCGTGCACTGCCAGCAGGAAGTCGTCCCGGGAGATTTCGCCCTCATCCTCAGACATAAGACAACCAATGGAAGGCCACACCGCGGCCGGCTACAGATCACGCACGACGCACGGGCCAAGAATCATGGTCGAGTCCGCCGCCAGCGATTTCTACCGCAACAACAAATACTATTCCAACTGTTAATTCGTCGAGGCCTTGTATTTTCCGGATTTTTTTTTCAGGTGTTATTTTGTGTTCAGGGCTGACTATGTTTCTGTACAAAACCTTATGTTGGAATGAGTGAGCCAAAAAAGACATTACGGAGGTTCAGCAAACACGTCTTCGCCTTTTTCGGCGTGCCCCAGTTGCCAGATTGGTGACACAGATGCATTTGGTGACTTGTCATTGGTTTTTAAATGCTCATGTGATGCAAATTTGGTTATCTGTGCCACTGTCCTGTCAATTAAAAATTAAGCTGTGCTGAACCTCGCCATTTTAGCCAGATTCCTTTGCTAAATTATGCTCATTTAGCCAGTGGATATAGTTTTGAAGAGATCAGCATTTTTGCGATTGTTGTTGAATGTTACTCGTAGAGATACCAATTGTCTCTTTGCGAGTTTGGCAGATCAAACACGAAAGCACCCGGAAAACTATTTCGTTGTTTTGTACTTGCAATCTGTCCTCACCCTGCAGCAAACTGTTTTAGATTCTGTGATCACCGAGAGAACTTGTTCTCACCGACTTCAGACGCACGCAGAGAAGTCCAAAGAAAGGCAGGCCTTGATTTGTAAAACAATCTCTTTCTTAGAGTTGCTCGTAAGCGCATCTGTGCAAGAATAATTGAACTGTTGCTTCTTCTGTGATGTATTTTCAATGTGATACTGTTCAAATTTATTCTTTGTTGCTTTTTGTGAAGAGATTCTCAAAAGATCAAATGTTCTATCAACCGCATCTCTTGTTGGCGTCGTTTCTGCCTGAATCTTGCAAGCTCTTCAGTTCCAAGACAATTCCCCGAGTTCCTTCGTGTGCCGCCGCCATGGAGAGCAAGCAGCGTGAAGTCAAATCAAACACTGACATCTGGGATACACCTCGAGATGATTGAGGCGAGCAAAGATGTCCAGTGCAGCGGAACAACAACTCCCTTCGTTAAGCAGGGTGGTGCACTGTTTGAACAGCAGATCTACGCACATAAAAGTCAATGGAAAACGCAAGTTGGTCCCCATTTCCCAACCATCAACCCTGCTGCCAAACAAGGTGAGTTGAGACGTCGTCTTTCGCCGTCGGGGGTTGTCGTGATCTGTGCGAAGAGAGTGCGCAAAAACTCAGAGCTCTCAGTGAAATCAAATGTTTTCAACGCAATCTGAGTGTTTTTTGATGACGGATCTGAACGAGTTGTGTTTGTGTTTTGTCTGTCCTTGCGTTTTTGGCGAAAAAAAGCCGGACCTAAAGCTGACTTTTTGGTCAGAGAATTCTCTTTCCTCCACACTTCGTTCCTTGCAGAGAAGTGCAGCAATGGGAATCGGAGTGCTGGTCGCGTTTTTGCTGGTGCTTCATTCACAGGACACCGCAGCGACCATAACGAGTACGTGCTGAACATCATTCAAACTCCGTTGTTTTCCTTCAGATTTTGTTTTTGTTGACAAGTTGTTTCGGTCAAAAGAATGGCAGTTCCATATGGTTGCAACCCCCCCTCCCCCAGAAGACCAGAAACTGGCTTGCTGATGAACCAGTGTCACAGGTCTAAAAGTCCTGGACAAGACTTTGGTCACGCACCTCATCGTACTCGTCTCTCATCACGCAGACTTAGCTCTGGGAAGAACTTGCACGGCGACAACTCCTTACGAACGAGTGTGGTTCAACCCGGGTGACGAGGGGGAGAGCAGAGATTTGTCCGTCTGCGGACAGGCTGTCGACGGCGCCTTCCCCACGACCAGCTACAACTCTGAGGGTCACTGCTACCACTCCATAGAAACGGTTGGAACTACACCTTTTCCGATCATTGAAAAAAAGATACTTTTTCATAATCCTGGATCATTCTCCGGTTCCTCGATTTCTTTGACGTTTCGTTTGTTCTTTCTCAGACGAATCCCTACTGGTCGGTGGAGCTGGACAGGAGATACTGCATCAGGAGTGTGAACCTGAGGAACCGACCCGACGCGCCCGCCAGTGAGTGAGCGATATATATCAAGTCCGCCGCCACCACCAAACATATTCAGAGACAAAACAATGTATCTTTCACTCGTTTCAGAGAGTCGCCTGACCAACGTTGTTGTTTACGTGAGTGACGATCCGTTTGACCCGATGGCGATCGCATCGAGATCCTACACCGTCTGCAACGACGACTACAAAAACATTCAGGTGTTGGACGACACGACGAGCAGGGATCCAGAGACCATCCTGCCCTGTAGGGGAACTACGGGTGAGAATCACAGCTTTGTTTTGAATCTAACACGCAGCGCTTGAGTCAAGTTTCTTGTTAGCTGAGTCATTTTGGTTTGACAACGCTGCTTTGCAGCCACGTTGGACACGTGCGTGGAAGGTCGCTACGTCACAGTCGCCATGACGCAGAACCCCGGCATTTTGACTCTGTGTGAGGTGGTCGTGCACGGAACAGAAATTCGTGAGTCTAAAATTTCTCTCCTGAAAACACCACACATGCACACTTCAGCACAAATTTCTGAAACATTTGCGTGTGTACGTAGAAGGCCGCAGATCAGCGACCGTTTTCTTGCAGCAACGACGGAGAATCTGGCGCTGAACAAACCCGCCATTCAGTCGAGTACGTGGGACAGCAACGGTCCCGAGAAAGCCGTAAACGGACAGAGCGACACCAACTTCAACAAAAACTTTGTATGTTTTGTGCGTCTATCTCAAACACAGCGTCAGTCAGATCTGGCTTCTTCACCAAAAGTGTACTGTTCTAAAAGTTAATGCCATCTCGTCAAATTTGCAGCAATGCAGTCACACTGAAAGTCAGAGCAACCCGTGGTGGACATTGGACATGAGAGGCCAAACCCAATTTGACACAATCTTTTTCAGAGGAAGGCACGATGGATTCTGTGAGTGGAACAAAGGCTGATTGAGTTTCACGTTCAAGCAAAACACGAAGCCTCAGTCAAAGACGCTGATCACCTTTGGTTTTTACATTTTCTCTTTACAGCTGGAATCATGGAGAGATTCAAGCACGTCAAAATTGATGCGTGTATGGAGTTCACGGCAACTGCAGGGGGAACCCTGGATTTGGCCAACTGGGGTTGCACGCAATGCGCCTACGTTGTGGGTCCTCTCGATCCAGGGGAGGTTGTCACCGCCACGTGTCCCCCCAACACCCGCGGAAACTTTCTCGTCTTCCACATTGACAGGTAAACCTGCTCAACAGATTCAGGTTCCGAAACTGAAAAGAACTGATTTTTGAGGATCAAGCGTTCCAACGTTTTGCATTTGTGTTGCGGAATGCAGAAAAAGACCTTGTGTGAAGATGAACTGAACGACTGTTTGCTCAGCCGGATGTCCATTGAAACCATCATTTCTGCTGAACGCGAAATCTATGGTTCCTGGTTTTGAGTTGGTCTCAAGTGCTTCTTTACTTTGCTTTGTTTCAAATTGCAGTGGTTTGTCCCTCAGAAGCGATGACATCCTGACACTTTGTGAAGTTGAAGTCCACGGGGACAGAGGTAACTGACTGGAAACACTCGTGGTTTGTATCAGTGCCCGTCCCCCTGACGGCTGCAATTGCACTCGTACTTGCAACAGACACGGGACATGTGTTGAACTTTATATCGAGGAATTTTAAAAATTGTAATCGGACAAAATGTTGTTTTCCAGTGAATTTCGCAAGGGAAGAAGAAAATGTCGTGACGACTCAGCAATCCAGCACCCTGGGAGGAGAATCGTCCAACGCAGTTGACGGAAGCTTCAACAGCAACCCCAGGCTGGTACGATGGTGTCCGAAAATTGTCCCTGTGAAGGACAAAGCAGAGTATTTATCCTCTCCTCCCAAGAAACAGACTGGAAGATTTGAGCAGAAGGCAATTGAATAAAAAGTGTATCTGCACGCAGGGCTCGTGCGCGACCACGGCCACGGGGACGGACCCGTGGTGGGCCATCGATCTGGGCGCGTACTATCACGTGTACGACGTGCTGATACAGACGAGCAGCGACAGGCCGCTCAGAGACTTCGTCATCAGCGCGGCGGACAGCCTCCCAGCACCAGGCTCCAGTCCGCCGTTCTCACAGTTCACCACGGTACGTTCTACCAAGTTCTTGCACGTTGTTCCGATCGATTTTCGCACACAGGACGACACAAGGACTTTTTGGGTGTCCCGCGCACATGTCCAAACGACAGAATCTTTGGAAACCAAGACACAAGTACTCGTATGGTCCTGCAGAATCTGCCCTTTCCATTGAAAATTCACAAGAAGTCTTTTCTTGCACATTGCGCAAAGGTGTTCTGACAATTGTACGTGTTGAAAGAGCGTGGATGTGTTGGTTGTAGCTTTACACGCACGTTGGCTCGGTCGGACCCGGGCAAAAGCTGAAGGTGGAGCTGGACCCGGCTCCGCGGCTCGTCCGCTTCCTCACTCTGCACGTGCCCGGCAGCAACCAGGCTCTCTCCGTCTGCGAGGTCGAGGTCTACTCATCCGGCAGGCTCGGTGCGAACACCACCTCACTGTCATTTCTGCATCACTTCTTGGTCAAGGAAAAATAAACATGACAAGTTGATAATTGTTTTCTCTCTCGTTCAGACCCAGACCCGTGTGCGAGTGCTCCGTGCAGAAACGGAGCTCATTGTCGACCACAGAGCGCCACCGACTACGTCTGCAACTGTCCTCCTGGCACCTACGGAAGCCATTGTGACATCAGTGAGAAAAACTCTCATAATTGACACAAACGCTCTAACTTCAGTCGATCTTTCAGACCGGGGACACTGAACAGAAGGACGGGGATGGGGACTGAAATGGGGATCACTTTTTCGGTATCCAAGGTACACAGTTTTAGGAACAGGCAGCATGCACAGGTGAACTTATTTGCGACTGTAAATTCACACTAACATCCCCGTCCTCACTTCCCGGGATTCCCTGCACTCAATTTGGCTTCCCCAGCCCCCAATATTTTGCGTTGCTTGAGGTTGGCGTCCTCGGTATGTCCGCCCCCTCAGAAGCGGTTGCACTGCAGAATCTCTGGTGAGAAAATAAACAAAAATCACAACTTGTGTCTGTCAGGTTGTGGCCTGATGGATCTGGCGTTCATGGTGGACGCTTCCACGACCATCGGGCAGCTAAATTGGGAGTATCAAATTGATGTAAGTGTTCGATCGCTCCTTTGTACTTCAACCTTCAACAGGCACATACAAAAATATGTCGGAACCCTTCAAAAAAAATTTGCGTTTTCTGCAGGCCATCATGGGGGTGGTGGATCTGCTACCTGTCACTGGTGACCAAACCAGATTGTCTGTACTCACGTACAACTCCAGGCTGGAACACTTCGCCCTGAACAGATTTGCTGGGTGAGTGATTTCTTCAGTCAGTATCGTTCATAATGGTTCGTCATGCAACTTTGAGAGTTTCAGCACAAGAAACCCAACCGCCTTGAAAAGCATGAGTTCCGTCTCTTTCAGCGACAGAACTGCAATGCAGGACGAGCTTCGGGCGATGAAGACTCGATTCGGCAGTTACCAGAATGTTGACTCTTTGGAAAAAGGACTCGAGTTCCTGAACACTGACACCTTCTCCAAAGGTTCACGCGTGCCAATATCTTTGTTTGAGGCTTTGTGAGGGCAAAGGAAGGTTCTTTCTGGCATCAACTGGTCAGTCACATTTTCAGATGCTGGAGACCGAACAAAGGCAAAGAACGTCGCTGTCGTCTTCACGTCACAAACAAATGTTGCCGAGCCAGCCAGGGTCAGTCTTTTTCGTGCCTCATCTTGTCTTTCGCGTGAATCTAATGATCGCTGAATAACGATCGGAATCTGAGGGTCTTCTTGTGTGCAGTTCCAGGCGGCGGCTGATGCCCTGCGCAGCCGCGGCGTCACAGTGGCGGCGGTTGGCACCGCCGGCGTCGACCCCGCCTTCCTCGACACTCTGGCCACGAGCAGCGCCTACAAGATGGTGACCTTCTTCAGCGCGCTCGCCTCAGATGCACCGACCATTGTCAACACGGCGTGCCAGGCTCCAGGTCGCTCACCGATTTGACTGAGTCGTCGGAAATCCGATTCAGAACCAATGACCTACGAATCAACAGATTCGCCATTGTTTTGTTGCTTTCTGGCTTTTTCAGAACCAAACGCTTGCGAGTCTTCTCCATGCCAGAACGGCGGCACATGTGTCCCGTCTGAGGGTTCGTTTGAATTCACGTGCCAATGCCCTGAGTACTACCTTGGAGTTCGCTGTGACATAGGCAAGTTTAGCAGCACAAATTCGTTCCCGCTGATTCAACTTTTGAGTCTCGCTGTCTGGTTGGTGACCCCGTGGCCAAACACCCGATCTGCCCCTCCACATTTCAGTGTGTGACCGCTGCATGGAAGTGGCGCTGATCCTTGACGCGTCGAGCTCTGTCGGGGGACTCAACTGGGTCAAGACGATCGACTTCGCCAACAACCTCATCAGTGCCACCAACCTGGGCGTCTTCGGGACGCATGTCGCTCGCAACCTCTTCAGGTGCAGACCACGATTCACGTTTCTTCCCTTTGCATAAACTTGCAATCATGTGTAACGTCCAGCAAAACCTGTCTTCAGTACTGACACGAAGGAGCGGTACCAGATGTCCCTGACGCAGGAATTTTCAAAGTCAAATTACATCAGACTGAATGATGATTTGAAACCGACTGCAGTGTACGACCAAGTTCGGGGCCTGACCAACACGTCCGGCGTTCTCTGTCATACTGTAAGTTACGATCGCTGGTGAGCAATGCTTTACGCAAAATGCTTCAGTGTTTTTGGCCATTCGGCATCACCAAACTGATTGACCTTTTCCAGGCAGATGTTGTATTCACTGACTCAGTGCGGGCCGGCTGCCCCTGCATCGCCATCGTGGTGACTGACGGGGAGAGCAACACAGACACGCATCGCCTCGACGAGTGCGCCCAGCGACTCAAGGTCAGTTTTGTGCAGCGGTCAGCACAGTGACCGAAAAAAGAGCACAACGCGAAAGGTTGCAGTGAGGCACCTGATTCCAACGACGTGTTGAAATTCATTGCGGTTTGCAGGACGACCCCAACTGTTATGGCCAGATGACGGTGATGTCACTGGGCGTCGGGTCCAGTGTGGTCATGAGCGAATTGGAGACAATTGCTTCGGACCGGAGTCATGTGTACACAGTGAACGGGTACAACAGCCTCAACGACATCGTTCTCGAAATGCTGAGAGGCATGTGCAGCGTCCCTGGTGAGTTTCATGCCTTCGCCCTCCGAAAGATGTCTTGTGAAACAACTGGTTGTTGTGACACACGCGACGAAATGAAGGCAAGATGGAACGTCAAACATATTCTGGTAACTTGTGCAATGTTTCAGAGCCTGATCCTTGCGCGATGAACGTGAACTTCTGCAGGAATGGAGGAACGTGCAGGAACAACGGCGGCGTTGCCGTCTGCGAATGCCCAAATGAGTATTTCGGAGCAACCTGCGAACAAAGTAATGTCTCTAGATGTACTGAAGTAGATCAACCGGGAGCCAGCAAGTTTCAGCCTCAAACTGTGAGACCAATGACGGATTTGTTCTGTTTTCTGTTTTGCAGTCTGCACAAAGGCAGACGTCGTTTTTGTGTTGGACGCTTCTGGAGTGGTCTCCTCAAGCGAATGGGCACAGACCCTGGATTTTGTTGAAAATGTGGTGCGAGATATCAACCCAGCACCAAATGGAAACCACGTGGGAATAATGCATTACAAGTAAGTATGTGCATCAGATTTTATGTGTTTGGATAGATTTGCAGTTTGCAAATTATGCGAGCAATTGTTTGATCGTTTTTCTCTTTCAGCTTGTTACCCGTGGGGATGAAGCACCTCTTTGAACTTCCGAATGCGCAGTCTGTCAGTGATTACTTCAGTGCAGGACTCAGAAGCTACACCCCTGTGGTATACGCTAAAAATCACCTGAACAGACTGCATGAATAGACGTGAACAAAAGACGACACTTGCATGAAAGAGCGATTGTGACACAATCGTCCTTGCCGTGTCCTTGGACAATGATGAGATTTTTTCCCACGCACCGATCTCATTACTTCTCTGCAGGCTGTGCAGCAAACCCAGAGAGCGATACAAGAGGCGCAGCAATTCATGTTCGACCCGAACCGAGGCGACCAGTATGACGCGACGAACGTCATGGTCCTCATCACCAAACAGACGGTTGATTCGCAGGCGGTCACTGAAGCTCAGGTCTGACACGTTTGTTCCAGATTCACACATGAATCTCGAATGAAGAGCATGCAGGGAGACTCGTAATCTACGATGGTGAAAGACAATTGTTAATGTTCATCTGCAGACTGCAAAGAACCTGGGAGCCAAGATACTGGTGGTGGGGCTGGACATGGCAGACACAATTGACATCAACAACAGAATCAACTTGATCGCCAGCCCTTACAGACCAATCAAGACGACCTACAGTGAGCTGCCAACCAACGCGCAACAGCTCAGAGAAGCCATCTGCGCGATGCCTCGTGCGTATTTTCTTGCTGTTCAAGTTTGTTTTCACTCCAACAAATCCCTCCCTTCCAAATTTCGGTCCCAGCAGCATTGCATGTTTCACAAATGAGACCTTCAACTTCGGAGGGAACAGCTCCAAGGTTGGATTCATACCGCATCAAGCTTGAATGGCAACATTCGTTTTCTTTCTTCAGGTGAAAATCCCTGTGCTCGCCTGCAGCCTTGTCAGAACGGCGGAACGTGCTCGGCAGATCCTTTCACGTACTCTTACAGCTGTGAATGTCTGAAAGGATACGCTGGTAAACGTTGTGAAATAGGTACGTGCGTCCTGGACGTTTGCCCGAGTCACAGATTGTGTGAACAATCTTTGGGATGCATGAAGCAGCGTCGTGGCGAACCCAAAGTGATCTCTCAAATGAGACGAATGCACCACAGTGCTTCTGCTGCTTTTTGTTTTTCAAACAATTGGACAACAAACAAAAAAAACCCTGACTGTGTCCTTTTCCATGTGTTCAGAAGCTGCTGAGAAGGTGGACGTTTTGTACCTGATGGACGCGTCCACATCCGTCGGCGTCGAAAATTGGCAGGACCAGGTGGAGTTTGTCACCGACTCGTACAACCGCATGGACGTCGGCAACGACCAGGTCCACGTGGGCTTGATCACGTTCAGGTATCTGGGGCTGACTGCTGACAAAACATTGCTTTGCTTGCCCTTGCTCGAAAAAAAAAAAGATTGAGAGTCGTGTGGCCTTTTGTTCCACTCAGTGACTCGGCGGAGACACAGACCCCGCTGACGGGCAGTTCCGGAACGCTGGCGCTGACATCGCAGAACCTGGAGAGTCCCACAACCTACGACAGCATCAAGGTTTGTTCTTTTCGTCCTCCATTCAGCCACACCGCACACCAACTGCGAATCATGTTTGTGTTCAACACAGGTTCAGAATGACAATCGCCTCCAAACTCTTGTGTGTCTTGGCCGCAGGGTGACGACACCAACACGGTGGCTGCGATCCGCCGCGCCATCGACGAGCTGGCGACGAACGGGCGCGACGACGCGGCGCAGGTGTGCGTGCTAGTGTCGGACGGCGGCACCGACTACAGCAACCCTGTCGTCATCGAAGCCGTGAGTGTTCGTTTAGTTTCGATTGGAACTCGTGTCAGGCATGCAGATATACTTTCACTCAGTATACACAGAAACGGCCTCACGAGAAATTGTTGTAAATTGGAGAATATTCACGTAACCACATAAGAACCACAGCCTCTCTGCTCGACAGGTTAATGACCTGAAGAAGGTGTGCAACGTGCAGTTTGTTGGGGCGGGGGCGGGAGTGATGCCGGCAGAAGCGGACCTCATCGGTTCGTCTCCCGACAACGTCTTCACCACAGGCACATTCGACCAGCTGCTTGACGACACCTCGAACCCGCTGTGGGACACCGTCGCTCAGATTCCAGGTTCCAGATTCTTGTAGATAATTTCTTCAATTATTCCTTTCACTGACAAAACTGTTTTGTGATGTTTTTATTTTTCGTTTTTGCTCGCAGCCCCAGACCTGTGTTCTCCGAACCCGTGCATGCACGGAGGACAGTGCTCCTCGGTCAGAGGCGGATTCCAGTGTCGTTGCGAACCAGGCTATGTGGGGCACACGTGTGATGAAGGTACATTCACGTGTTTTGAACAAAACAATGTCGTTTTGATCTTCACGAGCCACCTCGTACTTCGCCACCAAATTTGGCAAAGGTTGCGTCTGTACTCATGGTTCCAGAAATTTTAAGTCAGGCGTGACTTTTTCTCAGAGTGCAACCCGACGGATGTGATCTTTGTGTTGGACCGCTCTGGCACGATTCTGCCTGCCGACTGGGAGAAGGAGAAGATCCTCGTCTCCAAACTTATCGACCACTGGAAAATAGGCAGAGACGATGTTCAGGTCGCAGCTGTCACTTACCACAACCAGGCCATCACCGAGTTCAGACTCACCGACTACCTCAATAAACAGGTTCTTTCAAAAGAGATAGGAAACAAAAAACGTGCTTCTTTGCTCTAAACGTGCAGAGATGCCTTTTTTTTGCGCTTCAGACTGGAATCAGATTTTCCTCGTATGAAAGTGCACGGCACAGTATGGCCGCTTTTGAACATGGGCGAACAAGAGACAAAACATGACCACAAGAACACGGGTTTTCAGGACCTTCTGACGCGGGTGGCGGCGCTGCAGTACGAAGCGGGCGGGACGAGCATGCACCTCGCGCTGCAGAAGGTGCAGGACGAGGTGCTGCCCCCGAACAACGGGCGGCGCTCGTCGCGTCCCACGGCGCTCGTCATCCTCTCGCACACCGACGACCCCATCGGCGCGTGGTCAACAGTCCTCAACGAGATCGCGCGCATCAAGAACGACGATGTCACGTGAGTGGGGTTCCTTGGTACTTGCTCCTTCTCAGGTTCTTGAATCTAAGATGTTCGTTTGTGTGCCTTGCAGGGTGTATGCAGTTGGCGTATCCACCAATCTCGGGTTTGTGAGTGAGAGCAGATTGCGTGAACTTGCCAGTGGCACATCCAGATCTTTTTACAACGTTTTCAACGATTTCGACATGCTGCAAGGAATGATTCATCAAGACATATGCAATCTCCCAGGTAACCTTCGGAGATAATAGTCCTTATCGGGGACATTTTGGTGCGAAGTTTCCCACTGCATTCCTCCTTTATTAAATTTCTTCAGCTCCACATCCGTGCAAGGCGACTCCGTGTCTCAATGGTGGGACCTGCAGCGCGGACGGAGATGACTACAAGTGCACGTGCACCGCCATGTGGACAGGAAGCCGATGCGAAAGCAGTGAGTCGCACATCGGAACCTGGGGCAAATAAAACACGCACGGCAAAATCAGTTTCTGCTTCTTTTCTCATTGAACTTTTCTTTTAGTGTTGGAAGACTGTGAGAGTTGCCTGGGGACGTCCTATTGCGAGAATGGAGGGACGTGCAAAATGGTGCAGAATGTTGGTCTCACGTGTATCTGTCCTCCTGGGTTCACAGGATTTCGCTGCGAAAGTCGTACGTGCCCAAGTCAAAGTCTCAGCATCGCTTTTTTCCATCCGGAGATGGATACAAATTTGCAAATTCAAATTGTTTGAAAGTCATTTTTGTTTCTGTGGTTGTGAGAGAGCCGCCTTTGTTTGTAGGTTTGGAGCCTTGCTGGTCGAGCCCATGTTTAAACTCAGGAGTCTGCAAAAACAACGGATTCCTTCACTCCTGCGACTGTGTGCCAGGTTTCACCGGCATCAACTGCGAGCACGGTTTGTATGAAAAAGTTTCTGCGTTTGTTGTCTGCTTCTGTCTTTTGTTCTGTTGGAGTGCGGCGGCCTTGGAGCTGTAGGCCAAGTCACGAAAAAGCGCTTGACCATACATCACAGCCATTTCCCAAATCAACTGGACAGCAATGTTTCACAAAAAAAAAACTGGGGTTCAGTCAAATTGTTGGACAATTGCAGACACGAGAGACAACGTCCTCGAGAATGCCAACACAGTGTGCAGAGCCTCCAGTCAAAAGGACGCCAACGTCGACTTCGAGCGCCACCACTGCAAGAACATCTACAACGGCGTGACGGGAACCGCGACCAACGCAGACTGGGTCACCACGGTGAGCTTTTCTTCGACAGAATTTTCGTAGCAACAAGAGGCGAGCAACGACCAATCTCATTCGTGTCTTCGACATGCAGGACGAAGGACCGGGCGCGTGGGTGGACTTGGATTTCCAGGAAGACTACGTGTTGACTGAAATCGAGATTGCTGACAGATATTTCGACGATTGTCTGAACGGTGAAATCACGCTGGACTTTAATGACGGCACAACCCGAACAGTAAGTGCAACATATGAAACGAAACGATCATCTCAAACAGCCAGATTTTTCCGTTGTTGAACTGATCGTCACTCTCCGCTACGCGAGACTGAACCCTAACGTCACTGTTTTTTGTTTTGTGTTCAGATTCAGATGCCGCAGCGTGATGGGAACAAAGTGGAGTTTGTGAAGTTTGCTCTGGATCCCCCCGTGGTGGCCAATTCGGTTCGTGTCACCATCAACGACGTTCTTCAGCCCTCCGGTGGAACATGCACAAATGGCATCAGCGAGATTCGACTGTTTGGAACAAGTAGGTTCAAACAGGTCTCAAAAGGACATTTTTTCAGATCTCGAGACATCAATTTGATCGGTTTGCACAAATTGGAAGCTTTTGCTGTGTTTTACGTTGTTTTTGACAAGAACAAAAGCAAATACAAAAAGCTTGCACGTGTAGTTTTCGTAAACAAAAACTTTGCTTCAGGTCCTGATCCATGCAGCAACACGATGTGCAAAAATGGCGCGACGTGTGTTCCTCTCAGTGTCTTTGACGTGGAGTGCAAATGCACTGTAGGATACACTGGCAGATGGTGTGACATCCGTAAGTTCTCCAAACTCCTTGGTGCGTGTGAAGTCTGATTCCCTTTCCAACGCAAGTGTTGGAGCAAAGGTAGTGCGTTTGTGGCCAACAGAGTGCATGTGAGAAGGTGCGCGTCCGAGCGCGTTGATCCAACATGAGCTGAGACTGGATCTACCGGTGATTTTTGCAGCCTGCAACGAAAACGAGATTACAATCATCTTGGACGGGTCTGGATCTGTCAAAGAAACAAATTGGGCCAAAATGCTCGACTTCACCTGCGATTTCGCCAACGCAACAGCCTATGGACCAAATGCCACCAGAGTTGCGGTCGTTGACTACTCCCTTGAGTAAACATTGTTTGCATCGCCTTTTGACAGAAATGCTTTCTGTTGGATGTTGGTGTCCGGTCACGGTCGTCATCCCATGGAATGACCATATCAATTCAGTTTTCAAGACCTGGGTCCATTCATAAGAACAAAGAACCTTTCTCTTTGCAGAGCTGCACTTCAAATTCAACTCAATCAGTTTGCGGATGTGCTCACCTTCTGTCACGCGGTTCGCGCAATTCCGTACAGAAAGTCTTGGACCAACACCGCCCTCGGTCTGCACGTTGCAACGACAGAAGTCTATCAAACAAACATCCCGCGACCAGGTCGGAGTTCGCTCAATGCAAAAGCAGTCTGAGGAATTACGGACAGCTTGTTGTCCAGCAAGGCACGAGAAAACTCTTCACTGGTATTTTTCAGGTGTTCCAAGAACGGCAATTCTGCTGACGGACGGACAGTCCAACAAAAACAAATCTGACACTATCCCAAGTGGTGCGAGACTGAGAGATGTGGGGGTGACAACTGTCGTCTTGGGAATTACTTCGGTAAACGCATCCTCAGACGTGCTACCATCATTCATTCATTGCATCACACCTGCATGACCAGCAACAACTGTTGTAAATTTTCGGCTTCAGAACACAGACCAGGCTGAGCTGGAGGGCATCGCCACTTCCAAGGATTATGTTTTCGAAGTTGACAACTTCGACGGCCTCACCGATAAGATCACAACACTCTTGTCCTCCATGTGCAGCGCTCCTGGTAAAGACGCCCGTCAGCCACAAACCTGAGGTTGATGAGATTCTTCTGGAGCGCACTGTTTCACCGAAGGACCCCTGTTTTACAGGTCCTTGTGATCCCACCAAGTGCCACACTGGAACCTGTGTCGAATATCCCCCCGGGGCGCTGTACGAGTGCATTTGCCCAAGTGGCTACACGGGGGAACGGTGTGAGTCAGGTTCGTGCTTCTTTTCTTTCTTCACTGCATTTTGATGCAATAAAAGGGAACGTTTACCACGAAAGGCACGTTCCTGGATTGTTTTGCTCTTTCCCACTTCACAACATGTGTTGCAGAACTTGTGATTGATCCCTGTGCTGGGTTCCCCTGCGCTTCCGAGATGATGTGTCGGACTGAGAATGGCGTCCCGTATTGCGACTGCGCTCCGGGCAAAGAGCACTTGTGCACACCACAGGGCAACAGTAAGTTGGTCGCTGGACCAAGTTCTGTGTGTCACCATGTTGCCACGGGCCAGACGGACATTCGCCAAGTTTCAAGCGTGCTCCCCGACGTTTCCACGAACCCATTTTCTTTGAACAACATTCATGATAATTTGTCGTTTTCGAATCGACAAGCAAACCCTACATGTCTGTACGTTTTCGAATCAAACCCTACATGTTTGTACGAGTTCGAGTCAAGTGCGAAGTGTCGGGCAGGCCAGGGTTGGCTCGGCTCCCCTCATCTCAATCCTGAGTCTGCTTTCTTTTGTGCAGATGATTTCTGGTGTGAAGGCTCCACAGAAAACGAGTATTCTTTTGGACAAAATGGCAAAAAGTACACAGTGTTGAGAGAAAACGGAGTCATAGTAAATGCAAGTTTTGCACTTGACGCGAGTAGTGCCTGTCAGGTATTTTTCCTGTCGAATTGTTTTCTTTCCTGTCCATTTTGACAAAAGAATCAAGAACGGAGTGCATTTCATTCTGAGAAATACACGTGCGGCCAGGAGTCGCTGGACCAGTGAGTTTTAAACGACCAAACACTTGCCTTTTCAGCTTGCTTTGTTGGAAAACTGGGACTCCGAAATTGAGACAATTGCCAGAGGAATTGACTGTTTGAATGTCAATCATCAACCGGCTCAAATTCAGGATCTGTGGATAGGTTTGGTATCCTTACAATCTTTCACAGAGTGGTCCACACGACAGGAATTGTTTCTTATTTTTACATGTCTGACATCATGGACAGATCTGAGTGAAAATCAAAAGACCAACGAAATTACAAAATTTTGCAGGAGGAAACACTGATGCCAGTCCAGAGACTCCAGTTACCAGCTACGACACAGTCTCCAGCAATCCACTGTACTACTCTCATCCAAGACAAGTCTTGAGCTCGGCTAATGTGCAGTTCCCTGCAAGACCGATTCTCTGCGAGACGGATGGTACAGCCGATTTGTCAAAATTTATGTGCTTCGAGCTTTTTTTTTTTGGTGCTCTTCTGGTTTCAATTTTTCTTGTGATTTTGTAAAAATGCAACAAAGAGCTTGATCAAAACCACATTGTATTTCAGATCCCAACACACCAACATGCATACGTGAGTGAACTCTACATTTTTATCGACACCTGATCGTTGCTGGCCATCAAATTTTGGGCTTTGCAATTGCGATTTGATTTGGAGATCATTGTCAGGTTTCAACAAATAAAACAACTGTTTCATACAGAAAACAAACCAAGTCCTCCTTCGGCTCAAGTGAAGCCCGTTCCCAGCAACAACAACCGCGACCTCGACTTCGTGTGTGACTTCGGACTCAGCGTGCCGTCGCACTTGTCGTACGATGTCACGTGGGACGTCGGCGGTGTCGTCGTGGCAACGATGACGAACTTCAACGCGGAGACGCCAGCTCGCTCGGCTGTGGACCACGCCAGTTTGGCAACCGACGGATTGATGGGAAAGCAGGCAAGTGTGCAAAATACCTTTTGCAAGACTTGATTTTGCCTTTCTTTCACGCAGATTGCCAATCTTCAGCAGAGAAGCAAACATTGAACATCTTGTTTGCAGATAAAATGCTGCATCGAGTCATTCTATGTCACTCAGTGCGACCGAAGTCCAGGTTCAGGAGCCACAGCATGCAGCCCCGTGTTCGTTCCAAACATCGAGGCAAGTCCTGAGCCCCATACACTGCAGGATTTTGGCGATCGTTGTGCTGATGACCTTTGTCACCAATGCAGAAAATATCACTTGACTTCTCCACAAGCATCTTCTCTTTTTGTTTCTCATTTTCATCATTCCTGATGCCTCAGCATGTGCCGGAAGAGAAATCCCTGCAAACGGAACAGCGAGTCCAATGGCAAAAATGGGCGGTGCCCGGGATCTGCGAAGGGCGTCATTTTTATGGTTTGTCTTTTCAGGTCAAGACACCCACCGTTACTCTGAGAGAAGAGGGCCAGAGTGAGGATATCAAAGTTGCATCGAACATTCCACCAGTTTTCCTCATGCAAAACACGCAGGGAACCACGGCGGAACTGACCCTCAGTCTCAACTACGAGGCAGGAACAGAGTCGAGTTGCCCGGACACCGCCTCGCTCATCGTCCCACAGGTTGTCGCAAAGGTGCGTGAGCAAACTATACTTCTCCTCCGGAGGCCTCGCAATGCATGCGCCAGTCCAAAACGACACACAACTGTTCCAAAAACAAATTTGTTGCCTTTCCTGCAGGCGTCTCAGGCTGCCAGTGGCCAGTATTTCCCGGGAATTGTTGTTGACAATGGGGCGTGGACATCAGCTGCGGAATACTCCATTCCCGTTCGAGCGAAGGACGACCTCTTCCACTCGACCGATGCAATCGGCAGGACCCTGGGAGTAACCTTGACCAAGAACAACGCGGGACAAAGAGATGATCACAGAGTCGGCGACATCGCCGTCACGCTCGACCAGGGCAACAAAAGAGAAAACATGGAGTGCTCCGTCAGTCCGACGGTGAACGTCAGGACGTTTGATGCCGGGTAAAATACAATAAGCATGTTGGTGTCCACGGTGACAGTTTCTCAGAGCCTTTCCTCTTATTTCGGGGCCCCTACTTCGTTGTTGATTTCAAAATGCTTGACTCAGAGAAATGTCACTTCGGGAACTCTGGAGTCATCTATACCTCTGAAGTTGAATCATGTTCCAATACTTTCTCAACACCACGCCACACCCCTCAAAATCTCACCGGTGATTCTTCGCTCAGATGTATGCATTTGCGAAATGAACCACCAGGGTCGGATCAAGGATTTGACAAAGGAGACTCAACACTAAGATATCTGATATTTGATGAGAAGGTACCAAAAGGCACAAGACGTAGCAACATAAGAGAGGGAATGAGGCTCGGGTTCCATTGAATCTGCACCTGAACAAACTCGGACTTCAATGCATGGCTGTGAGTTCATTAAAATCTGTATTGCATGGTTGTGTCATGTCACAAAGTTACTTCTTTCAGCAACACAGAAAGCCCATCGCTGCCAAGTATCGTCGAGTACACTCTGTTGGAACATACTGACCCAGCAATTCCAATCAAGGTTTTCGACATTTCATTTTCATCTTTTCAAAAACTTCCAATTCCACCTTCACGTTCAAGGAAAGCAAAACGACGTCTGGACTTTTTATTTTTGATCACGCTTGCCACTCTTTTATGTCAGTCACCCTGACTTCTTCGGAAAATTCACTTGTGACAGGTGAACATCTATGAAAACTCACTGGGTCGGCTGTGCGGTGTCCTGCTGACTCTTGGCCAGAACGAAATTGGCGGCTGGGAGCAATGCAACGACAGAAATGGCTTCCGTGTTCTGCGAAGACCATCCTGGTTCCGGAGCAGAACTTCGGACGACGTTGTTTTCAGAAAAAATCCGGACGAGAGTAAAGTACAGGTGTGCGCAGCAAATCGCCATCTTCGTCGTTCTTCAGAAAGGGCGTCGTTGCAAACAGAGTGGTGACACGTTTCCCTCCCTTCCGCAGATTCTTTTCCCTTCGGGTCACGTGGCGGAAGTGGAGATCGATTCCGACACCAAGTGGTTGAGGTTCAACTTCATCCCGCTGCAGACAGAGTTGGGCAACAGCAAATACAAGGGCCTCTGCGGCAACTTCGACGGCTTCAGCGGTGACGACAACAGAAAGGACAATGGACAGTTGGCCAACACACAAGCTGACTTGTGGGATTCCTTTTCGTGAGTGAAATTCGGGTGTTGCTTCTCATTTCTGAACAGAACCTGATTTGTTCATTTTTGATTGTGAATGTGAGCGCTTGCCGCGACAGTTCAACCCGACACCCAGGGAAGGATATTCACACTGTGGATATTGCGTGGCTTTGTTTCAGTGTTTCATGGACGGTGGCTCCGATACAGACCTTGTTGTATGGGCACTACCCGGATCCCAATTCCTTCTCCACTCCTGAACATTGGTGCATGCAAGTTGTCAACGCCCCGTCGCCATTCTCTGACTTAGCCTGCCAACCAAGCTTGAGTGACGAAAGATGCCCAGAACTTTGGAATCGGTGTACGTACGAGTAAACTTGGTGTTTTCTTGGTCTCTTTCTCTCCGCACTTTGACCTTTTCCGTCACAAAAACTGTTTTTTGTTGAGACAAACATACTTTTGCAAACTAAATCACACAAGGTTTCTTTGTGAGAAATATTGAACAATTTCTCCAGATTACCCAGAGGACGAACCCGCGGCTGTTGGGCGCAAGAAAAGGGACACGAAGCCTGAGGAACTGGACATTGTAGCACGGCTGGCGCAGTTCAACGCCAACAGCGACGCGGAGACGGAGACGCCTCGCGAGGCGGCCTGGCCCCTGACGAGCGGCGTCACCGAGCAACAGGCTCTGGCTCGGTGCAAAGAGAGGTAGCAAACGACTCTCAATTATCAAACTCATTTTGTTCACTTGACAAACGGACCTTCGCGTCAACATTTCAAGGCAATCGTTTTCTCCTGTTTCTACCACAGGTTTGCGGCTCTGGAAGCTTCATCATGCGGAGAGTGCCTTGGAACCGACAGATTTGCAAGTGAAGTCAACGAATGCGCAAGTACAGTGCGGGTAAGTGGACGCCTCCACCCCAAACGGACCTTGCAAAAACACTGACTGCTTGACCGCTCAACTTTAAGATGCTTGTGGTGTTATTCCTCGGCAGGATCTGGACAACCTTGAGCAGGGCGTCGCCTCGGTCTACTCGGCGCTGCAGCAGTTGTGCCGCCGCGCGCTCTTGACGACGTGTCGCTCCTCCAGCGGCGCCGCCACCACCAAGGACGGGCGCATCAACATGTACGGCAGCGCGAGCAACCTGCTCTGTCCCAACGACTGCAGCGGACAAGGCGTATGCGAGTCAGGTATTTCAAACGTTCCCCTGTCAAAACGTGGGGCACGGGTGACTGGAAAACGTCAGGAACGATTGCCGCACCACTCACTCGAAGTTGGGGCTCGAAAGGACCAAAGCCTCGTTCCCTGCCCGAACAAACTCGTGCATGGGTCCCCATGGAGCCGTGATCCCGTCCTGGATTGTTTGGTGCAGCAAAGACATGTCAGTCGTTCTGTACCCGCAGCCGTGTGCGCGTGCAACGTCGACTGGGTCGGAGCGGACTGCTCGTTCCTCAGGACGATCGCGCCCACCATCTACCCGACTCCGGACGGCGGGCTGTGCGACGTGACGCGTGTCTCGTGCGACCAAGTGCTCGTGCACGGGAACCACTTCATGTCCGACAACAAGCTGACCTGTCACCTCGAAGAGCTGCAGGTCAGCACAACCACACGAACATTTTTGGACTTCGTTTCACATCAACACGAGCTTTATTCTTTTCCATAATTCCATCAGAAATGCCAATTTTCCCAGGCGTTCAAACTTTCGTCTGTTTTGCAGTTCACCGGGGACGGTACCACGCACACGACGCAGGTTCAAAAGGTCCCTGGTCTGCACATGAGTACCTCCTCCGTGCTCTGCGCCATCCCGGACTCCACCAAGCCGCACAGAATCACCGTCAGCAACGACGGCGTCACCAACAGCTCCACGGCCGCCATGTTCGTGCCGTACGACAGCAGGTGCCACAGATGCAGCGTCGATGTGGCGAAATCCTCCGCCTCCTGCCATCGACTGGTGAGAACAGAAGACTCGAATGTCGAACTTTCTTCAATATTGCGCATGACAAAATTCAAATCGTCTGATGTCAACACTCTTTCACTTTCACATGAATTAGGAAGGAAGAGGCTGCCTCATTGAGGACGTTTGCTACGGCTACGGGGAAACAAGCGCAGTGGATCGCTGCCTGGTGTGCAACCCGCGACGAAGCGCCTTGGAGTGGTCCAGACACTCCAGCACCGACTGCTCAGGTGAAAAGACAAGCTCGTATGACACCTTCGCAACGAACGAAGCAATGCTTCCGTCGGTACCCGTTGTGCATGATCCCATTTTTCACCTTTCAGGAGGCCTGTCCGTTCTGGAGAAGGTTCTGATCGGGATGGCTGTCGTTGTTGGGGTTCTTCTGGTTGTTATTGCTGCTTTCGTCATTCACATGAGAAGCAGACGGTGAGTTGCTTTTCATATTTTCTCCCCAGATCCCCTTTTGTCACGTACGGCGGTGAGTAGAAACTTTGAAGGTGCACACCCGGAACTACTCTGCAAACAAGACCTTCGCCTTTTCCAAAAATAAATTATTGGAATGTCAACAAAAAGAACTACGCTCGTTAAGACTTGGTTTGTGCACGAAGGCCTGGCATGAACGGCTGAGGTCCAAAATTGGAGGGAACCCCAGACATTACTTCGCTTCAGAGAGGCAAAATTAGAGGTGGTTACTGTTTTGGTCGGAGAATTCAAGGGCCCAGGCCCTTGTTCTTCTGAGAACAACCAAGGCAAGCCCTGCACTCATGACAAGTAGAAGAACAATGATGCAAGAGGCAATGTTGTGATGTTGTGGATTGCTTTCGTGACACGTGAAATCAACTCAATTTGCAAAACTGGACACTTGCGTCTGGCAGGCACAACAACGCTGCGTTGAGCCAGCAGCAGCCGACTCTAGACCGCGGCACCAAGATCAACGGGAACCTGACGATCGCTCGCGAAGCCATCCCCTCCGTGTACGCCTGAAGTGCGCAAAGAGCCCGGCCAACCAAACCCTGGATCTGACCGACCAACCAAACGCCCGGACCACGATTACGGATGAAACGAACTTTGGTGAAAAGCAGCTTTTAGTTGATTCTAACAGAAATGAAAATAACAGAAATGAAATCAGATTCTTAAATGTTGGGTTTTGAAATAAAGAGTAGATGCAAACAGCAGTTAAAGTGTTCGCACTGAATTCTGGATTTGAACGAAAGTTCTCCAACGGCCAAAAGGTGTGCTTCGCTCCACTAACTGAACCAACAAAAACACGCGACGAGTTTGTGCGCAAAGAAAAACCTTTGGTGACCAAATGGAGTCTCAGAAAGAAACTCATAGTACATATCCTTTCGTCACAAATGCACCGCCAAATTTCATTTCAGTCAATTTGACTGACAGGCGCACTTGGAATTGGCTGAAAGTCCAAAACGATTTTTCAAAAGAGCCCATGCAGCGAGCAACTGTTCTTGTTCGAATTTTGCTTTGCATTAAAATTGAAGGTTGGTCACAAGACGAAGACCCCTTCGGAAAAAAAGTCATGCACCTTGCAGGATGTCACTGCAAACAGTGCGTTGCTTGCGTTTTGACGGAAAAGCAATTCAAAGCCAAATTCCAACATTGTTGTTGCGTTGATTCCCTTATCTGCGTGTGTCGTGCGAAGTGTGTGTGTGTGCCAACATGGAGATCGATAGGAAGCCACACGCTGAGAAGGTAGGTTTTCGAATTTGCTGCTGCCTGTTGTTCCTGGCAACACAGGTAAACAGAACCAGCCAACAAACCAAAAGATAGATCAGCGCAATGAACATCAACTGAGATCATCGTTTGCGAGCACCATTGCATGGAGTGTGTGCATAACGCAGACCACACAGATGACAAAGGATTTTGGCAGTTCCAAGGAATGATTCGGACTTCTTTTGAATAATTTTGCAAGCAGAAAGGCCAACATCCATCTTTGCCTTCTTCTTCAATGCTGGACAAAAGTGGCAAGTTTGCTTGGATGCTCAGGTGACTCAAGTCTTGACAGTCATTTCTGTTGAACAAGATGGCAACACACACGCTGACTCCTGGTTCTGTCGGATGGGGAGACAACTGCCTGGGTGAGTACTTCGTGTGTGTGCTTGGTGCATTTAGAATCTCCTGGCAATCTGTTGCCTGAATGCCTGTCTATATTCTCTTGCAGCCGTCGAGATTGAAGTCGAGAAGAAATTGACAGACGTTGATCCTCTTGGAGTCGGGTTGGGCCTCCTCTTCGGTCTTTTGGCAGGGGCCATCATCGGATTGCTGTGCGGAAGATTGTGCTTGAGAGACTTAGCCAGATCCAAGGTGGGTTCCACAGAGCACCTGGGTGTGTGTTGTATTGGCGGTTGAAACCTCATCTTCATTGACAACATGAATTTTTGTAGGAGTGGAACAATCGTTATGGTTCAATCATACCCCTGGTAATGCAAATGAACATCTACCGAATAATATTTCAAGCTTTTCTGCCTCAAAAAGTGCCTCATCAGATTGTTTTCGTGTCTGGAGAAGGCACACACTTGCAAGAATGCTAAGCTTTCTGATTTTATAACCAGACTGCCCACCAGATCTGGATAATTTGTTTGATTCACATGACTTTGTGAACGCGCTTGGTCACGAAACGTTTTGCTTGAACAATTGAAGTGAAATTCACTGAGTTTGTGCAAACAAAGACAAAATTCAATGTCATGCTGGATTTCAGTCGAGATGCGGATCGAGAAAAGAACAGCAGTCAAGCAAATGTTGACCCACAGTTTCAGGATGAAGAAAATGCTTACGCCTCAGAACACGGGTACGCGCACCACGAAAGGAACCAACTTTTGCTGACAAGTGTTGTGAGTTCTTGTTTTCGATATTCCTGGGGGAGGGGAGTAGTGTATGGCCAATGTCGTTGCACAGTGCACGCAAGCGAAGTGAAAGCTTGTATCGTCTTCCATGCAGTTCGCTGCAAAAACAAGTACGCGTCCAAAGTCTTCGTGATGTGTCATGCTTTTGTGTTTGTGACCAAACGTGACCTGTTTGTCTCTCAGCCCCCTGGAAAGAAAGAATATGGAAGGAGACGAAGAAAGAGACGGAAAGGCGATGAAGAGATGTTGGTTCCAAATGTTATCATCTCTCTGGCTGCCCCAGTGCCCGTCATTCCCGAAGACCCCATGATGCCAGAGCCTGGATACTACACAACTGGGACAGGTACTTCAATTCAAGAACCAGGGGGTCGTTGACTATGGCAAGCGCCAAAATAGTGGAGGGTGTGGTGACATGTCAAGGGGTCTATTTCATTCTCTCATACCGATGTTTGTTTTGTAAACGTGTAGAACCATGCGTGGCCCCAACAAAATGATTCTGTCAAACACCTCCACGATCCCCTGTCACTGCACTTCCAGGGGCCCGTTTTTGTGAAGAAAATATTTCGATGAACATCAAATTGGGAACCATTCAACTGCAGGTTCTGCGGGGATGGCCTCTGCTCTCGTACTGACCAACCCAGATGCAATGGAGGCAGAGTTGATGAAGCAGGATCTGGAAGCTCTTGAAGATCTTGACAGAGAGCTGAGGGAAGAAGGAATCAATGTAAGCTTTGACTTCTGTTCAGCTGACCATTTCTCACTCGGAGTTTCTGTTTTGTGTCGTTTTCGCAATCATAATTTTTGTTGGCAGACGATGATCCAGATGTTGAGAGTGATGTTGGCTAAACTGATGGCGAAAGGCACTCTCACTGAGGACGAGTACAAAGAGATTGTGACTCGACTACAGGACAGCGTGAGCGGCATCGTGGAGCAGTGTCAGCGGGAACAGGAGCAGGAGGAACAGGTGAACATCAGGATCGACTTTCAGTTTGATAAACGTCCGACTGATCAGCACGTGGTGTGCGCTTCTTGTTGAATGTTTTGATTTTCTTTTCAAAGGAATTGAAGAAAAAGTACGGGAAAAATCCAGACCAACTGGACAGTGAGAAAGAAAAGTTGAACGCGAAATACGTGAACAGAATGGTAGGAAATCCAAAAATTGTGAACCCCCGACAAAACATTTCCAGCAAACCACCCTTCGTGTATTTTTGAGCCGAAAGAACTTTATCTGTAAGTCGTGATCAGAGAAGTCTTGTCTCGTTTCTTTCTCAGACTTCGCTGCTCAAGGATGAGAAAGAACGTCTGCGATCAGACTTGAGCAAATCTACAAACATGACAGAAGACGAGGTACCGTAGGTCTGAACACTCTCTGCTCGAAAATTGTCAGAACTTGATGAGATTCTATGCTTCCAAAACTGCGTCTCTCTCCACAGATTGATGCGCTACTGGCCGCTTTCACTGACAACCAAGCGGCGCTCGAAAAGAAACTTGGACTCGAGAGAAGCAGAATGGTCGCAGTGAGTGAAGCTTGGTTCAGATTGGGCGGGCGGGGTGGAGAGTTTGACGCTTGCCAATGCGTATACGAAGAGAATACTGTTGCGTGAATGAAGCTATGGGCACAAATCTATTCCGTTTCGTTTTCTGCATGGTCAAACACGGAAGGCTTGTGGTATTTCCATTGTACCTGTGTTGTTGCATTTGTTTTGACAGTCCCTCGAAGATCGTCTGGCAAGAAGAAGAGCTCTGGCAGAATCTCACAATTTCAAAATTGAACAGCAGAGACACGAAACTGAGTTTCGAAGGGAAGCTCAGAACAAAGCGTTGGAGGTACATGCACCCACGTAAATTTTAAAGTTGCTGAAGGATGCTGATGAATCATTCAATAGTCATACAGGTTTACTTTGTTTCCTGTCTGCCTTTGCCTGAAGCACAACAAAATGTACTTCGTATTTTCAGTCTCTCGTGCAAGACGGAAAGCTGTCCGACAAACAAAAGGACGAAATTCTGGAGAAATATGAAAATGACCTGCGCCTGTTGCAGATGAAGCAAAGACAATGTACGACAGAAAAAGTTTATTGTTGTCTGCTTGCGTTCATAGTGCAAATTTTGTGTTTGGTTTGGTTGCATGAGTGTGGTGAAAAAACAACAAAACAACATTCAGTGCCGTCTTTCAGACATTCAAGAACATCAGTTGATCCTGGCCGACAAATTGAGGCAAAGACGCGAAACTCACGAGAAGAAGTTGCAAGCACAGCAGGAGAAAGACCGCGAAGAATTGTTAAAAAATGTGGACAAGTCAACCAGTGCTGCGGACATCCAAGAGGTTGGAGACAAAGCAATTTAAATTCTCGCACAACAACAATACAATTCCAGTTTTGATTTGTCAGAAAATTGTCAAATGTTTTTCATCTTGTCCACAACTTTAGTGGAACCATCAAATGCTGGCGCAGCAGAGAATGGCTCGGGAGGATCTCAGCGAGGAACTGGACAATGAGGAAACTGACGAATTTGATCGGCTGCGGAAAGTAAGTTGGAGTGAAAAAGTGCAGGAAATTCAGACTGCACTACGGAACATAACAAACAAAGGCAAAGGGCTGTTGGCGTCGTTGTGAATTCCCGAAGCCTGTCATACTTTTAGCAAAATTAAGGAAGAATGTTTTTGTTCTGCAGGACAACGAAAAAAGGAGACAGGAAGAGATTGCTCACCGAGATGAAGAGTTACAAGAGACAGTTCAGTCGCGCTGCCAGCTGACTCCGAGAGACATGGACAGGATGATCAGGCTGCACCAGGCGGAGATGGAGGAGCTCGAGCGGATGAGGAAGTCAGACAGAAAGAGGATGAACGCCAGACTAGAGGAGAAGCTCGAACGACGAAGAATGGTATTTGTTTCCGCAAAAAGGCACTTCTGACTACTTGACGAAAAGTTTTATCATTCTACATGTATTCATGCATGCACAGCTGCACACGAAGAGCAGATTCACACATATTGAAGAAAATCCAAACTCAGTGTGACCAAATTGGCTTGCACAGAACAGAGCACGTGCATGGGGACTTGTTGCAGAAAGCCGAGGAGGAGCAGGCAACAAATGCAGCCGATGCTCTGGCCCTGAAGGAACAGCAGGACGCGACCATCAAACGCGTCCTCGAGTCGCAGCTGGAACTGGACGAGGAGTGAGCCAGTTTCTACTTTACGCTTGAAACGACTCATCAAAGTCCACCCATTGTCTCCAGGCCAAAGACTTCCCGTTGCAATTTACGAGACGACCATATTGAGAAATTCAGCTTTCAGTTGATCGCAACTCTACTTTTGGGTTCATTTCTGAATGCAAAGGGAGCCCACAACTTCATCAAGCAAATTTGGATAAAAAATCTTTTCGTTTTGGCTTGAGGTGGGTGTATTCATCTTTTCTTGCAGAGCAAGGGAAAGGATCTTGGTGGAGCATGAACAGAACACACTGGCAGTGACAAACCAGCTCCAGATGTCGAAACTGAGACAGCAAAAAGCGTAATTGTGTTTGTTCTGTTCTTGACTTGGAAAGAAGTGCGTCTCTTTGACATCGAGAAATTCACAGAAATCACCAACTTCAGGTTGGAGAAAAAGCTGGCAGCTAGAAGAGCCAAGGTGACGGAATGGAGACAGAAGCAGGAAGAGATCGAAGTGAATTCAAAGGCTGAAGGAAAAGATGGGAAAAAGCAAATTGCAGACTTGGTAAGTCAATTGAATGATATGAGTGGGTGCACGCGAACAAAAGAGACTGCACACAAAACAGGTTCCTTCTCAACAAAAACAAAATGCACATAAAAACCTGTTCGCACCTCATTTCAGCAAAAGCAGATTGACACGGAAGAAGCACAGCTGGAGAAAGACAAGAAAGACAGACAGAATGAGCTGAGACAGAGACTCGCAGCAGAAACAGAAGACGCTCTGAAAGAACAAGAACGCCAGACAGGCCTGCTCATTGGTTGGTCGCACCTGTTCCTAGATCGGCCGCAAACACAATTTCAGTCAAACATTTTTCTCAGCGCGTGTATTGAATGGACCTTCCAAATCGAAAAGAATTAACGTAAATGCTAAAAAAGTTCGACTTTTTTGCAGGTCGACTTGAGGTGGGGGCAGTCAGACGCCAAGCCATTATTCAACATCAGAATCAGACAATTAGGGAGCTAGAGGTTTGCGCAAGTTGTCCTTGTCCAGCTGCAAAAATCCTTGCGCTTTTTGGATGCTTGCAAGGTGCGTGATTTCCAAAATATTTCTTGCAGGAACAAATGGCGCACAAGATGAACGAAGCTGGGGACAAGCAAACGGACTTGCAAGTGGATCATCTGATACACCAACACAACTACAACATGGAACATCTGAATGACAAGCTGGTGGAAGCCAAAGAGAGACAAGAGCACATATTGATGGAAAAACTACAGGCCAAAAAACTGCGAAAAGAAAGGTTTCTCACGATCTACACATCTCTATTTCACAAAAAGACTTTGTGCTTTTGTGATCAAAGACCGCCAGATGGATTCCTGGCATGCCATGGACATGCATGCGTGCTAGTAGAGCTGGTAGTCGCAGAATCTGTCTCTCTCTATTTTTTCTCTCTCTCTTTCTTTTCTTCTTTTCTCTCTACCTCTCTCTCCACCACATAAACCTGAACATCTGCACGTGGTCGAGTGAGTCAGAAAAGACCAACTTCCTTTCCAGAGATATTCAGAGGTCCATAAAAGAAGAGGCACACAGGGAGTATGCAGACCGACGTTTATCTGGCACAGGGTACGTACACACATGCATGATGTTGGGTTCATATCCGTTTGTCAAGTTCCTCAAAACATTGACGTTGATGTCTACGCGGCATGCAGGGCCTGATCCAATGAACTGGGTCACCCCCGATGATGGGTGACATGAGCACACCAGCCACAAACAGCCTGGACCTATCTTGCCCTCAAAAGTACAAACCAAACGATCACCAAACACTGACCAAAGACGCTGACCCTGAGATACGGAACGCAAGACACCAAAACAGTCACACATTGAAAGGAAAGCACACCAGAGCCAAGGTGGCAGCCCGCATCCACACAGTGACACCAACAACGAAATTGCAGGAATGCTGAACACATAAGAACCTGGAAAACCTGACACACAAGGCACGAAAGCTTGGCAAATAGCACCACAAAGTTGTATTTCAGGTTGGCAGCTTCCATTCTCACGGACCTGATGTTGGAGCAGAGACACAAGGCGGCGATGAAAGATCTGGAGAAGCAAATGCAGCTCGAGATGTCGCGGCAGAGAGAGGAGCTGAACAAAGAACTTGAAGAAGAGCTCCAGCGAGAACTTGAGGTGGGTTTCTTGACTGTATGGCTTCTCCCCGATTTGAGCAGCTTTGCGCGATTCCGACCCAAGTAACCACCAAGAAAATGGAAAGATGTCGTTTGATTGTTTTGTGTGCACTGTTTGCAGGAGCAAAAGAAAGCCTTTCTGGCCCAGTTGGCAGCCGTATCCAATGTCAGCAAGGCTGAGATGAACGCAATCGTCGAACATGCTGTGTTAGGTGAGAAGATGCAACAAAACGACAAGCTGTGCTTGTTTCCTCAACCTCAGGCAGACCTGAGTCTTTGTGAAACACCACCTCTGAATTTCTGAGTTCTGAAAACGAAAGGAAAATGAGGTTTGTGATGAGACCCTTGCGACTTCCAAAATTTTATTCAAACTAGCTGTTGACCATGCACGCATGCACCTGCACGTCCACAAAAGAATACAGCGAGAGAACGCTTGTCCAGAGGGAAACGCTCCAGATTTGACGAAATAACGTGCGTCAGGGTAATTTTGCTGCCCTCAAACCGAAAAGTCCAAGTCACAACGCCGGTCCCGCAACCAAGAATCCATCCGGAGAGGCCTGATCCTTGGGGTATTCACCGCAACCCGAAACCCACATTTTCATCTAACATCGCAGACACGGGAGGAGACGAGAAGGAAGCAAAGAAGTTGTCCAAAGAAATGAGACAAGAACTCGTCAGAGCCCAGTCCAGACTCGAACAGGACTGTACGTAAAAAAAACCTGTTCTTTCTGTCGCATCAAATTATCCACCTTGTGAATAACTTCAAGAAATTTATGAGATTCCATCTACTTCAGACGAACGAAGGCGAAGCAGGGACTATGACTATGATGACGGCGGAGAAGAGTTTCGCCGACCTCCGTCAGGGCGACCAGGCTCCAGCAGACCCACCTCCATGCGCAGGAGAACCTCCAGCGATCACAGAGACGAATACTGAGGTAGGGGCCACTTGGAACCTGGCGCTGTCAGAAGAGATGAATGGTGTCGCAGCGGGTTTTCTCTCAGCCCATTCAATCCAACGATTGCCTGCATTATCTGACGCGACACGTCGATTTCTGTTTGAAACGATTGAGCAAGCTTTGTGCGGGTGTCTGATCCAAACAAAATTGGTGCCTTTTGACAAACCGAACAGTTTGGACAATGTGCTGGCATTTATTTTCCGAAATGTGACTTTCCGACTTGACAAGGTTTCAAACTTTTGTGATTACTGACCAAGCGGACCCGAGCCAAACTTGCTCGAACAAGTGCTGACGCATTCGAGAATATTTCTTGTTCGCAAATGCGAACGCTGCACGCGCCACGCGAACCGGTTGAAAGAGGTTGGTTTCACCCCTTCGTTCTTCGAGCCAGACGACGAAAACAATTTTCCCAGAACCTGATGAAATTTCTTCATGTACTTTTCTCAACAATAAACGCTGCTGTCAAAGTCTGTTCTGAACAAGATGGGTTTTTTTTCCTGCAAGCGCTTCTAAACAGGCGAGGGTTTATCGTGCAGGTAAATTCGTCTGTTCGAAAAGAAAAACTGAACACTCTGCAAAAGAACGCTAGAAAAGCAGCTTCCGGAGTCTATTTTCTTTATTCAGCGTCAAAATGAACCCAACTATGTACAGGACACACCTTCTGTACACACCCGCTGGTTTTTCAGAGGGAAGCACATCAATGAACATCACGGTTTACGAGACACACTTCACCACCTTCAAAAAGCAGTGTCTGTGGGAACCTGGAAATCGTTCGAGAAATCCGTCATCAACCTAGGACCATTATTAGTGAAAGAAAACATTTCCTTTTCAAACACAATTGACCAAATCTGGTGACAATTCGAGGTCTTTCCCCGTTCACTACAAGTCCATTCCCATTTCGTGAAAAAAATCACCTGTTTGTGCTTGTGTTCAACTTTGATGGAATCAATTTTTTGTCGCTGGACTGGTTTTCGTGAAGGCGGGGGTGGGTGGGTGGGATGAAGATTTGAAGACCAGAGAGCGGCTCAGCGGCAGCCGTGACACTCAACGACCGTGCCTTTTTTGTGGTGGGTCCACGAAAATGATGGGTCACCTGTGTGGGTTGCTTTGAACACGATTCTTGTTTCAAAACTGTTCAAAAATAGATTTGAAAAACAAGAAATCAAAGATCCACTAGCCCGCGGCACCTTGCAGCCTGCATTGTGGTCACAACACGCATTGTTCCAACAAACAAACCATGGCTGCCTGCCTGCCAGGAACCAGTGCTGTGCCCAAACCAACGGTAGGTCACTCCACCCAGGGGGGAGCAGTGGTTTGTTGCTTTATCCCCCTCCCTTAAGTGAAGTAACCTGGCTGCCTGCTGCTGGGAACTATTGTTTCACCCAAACCAGCATCGTTGGTTACTTTACCCAGGAGGTGTTGGGTTCAGCAACCATGTTTCATAAACAGCAACACTGACCATCTACGAGTGAAGCAACTGTTAGTTGTTTCACCTCCGAATGGTCATTTCTTTTGTGTGTGTGTGTGTGTGTGTGTGTGTGTGTGTGTGTGTGTGCGTGTGTGTGTGTGACCATTGGTTCACCGTCCGGAGGAAGCAACTGTTCATTGCTTTACCCCCGCCCCTGCCAGTAAACCAACAGTACACACACATACACACACGCACACACACACTTCTAGAACACCACCATCGCGATTGCACAAAGCCCGCAGCTCGACGGGATACTGCAGGCTTGATCGGAATCCTCACTTTCACACACAAATTTTGTGGACCCCATTTTTGAACCTACAGCATGCCGACTGCAGGAACACTCGGCAGAGTATGACTTCACATTTTCACACGCTATGTCAGGTGACATGACATGACATGACCTGACCTGACATCATATTGTTGTCTGGTGACACACACACCGTAGTCACCAGACATGTGTGGAGAGGTTGGGTGGTTGGTGATCAGGTCGCACAACATTGAATGAGACGAGAAAGCACCAAAGCAATACACTGAGTGTAAATTGGAAATGAACTAATGATCATCCATGACAACACTGTGTTGACACCCTTTCTGCCACAGAAATAGAATTCAAAAGACACACACATGAATGCTACATCACTGTTTGTGAAACAAGCGCACCAGCCGCCAGCTCAAATCCCTTTGTTCTTTTGCTTTCAGCTTGGAACGATGTTTTCTTGGTGATGTTTGTACATCAAAATTTCCAGAGACAACACAACACATTCAAAATAAATAACTGACATCGTGAACTTACGAGCGCAGCGGGATGAAGCTGAAATTAACCACCCATCACAAATTTGAACAGTTCAAATGTTGTGTCCTGTTGTGACCATAAGCTAATGGTCTCTGCAAGACACAACATTCGTTCCTGAAGCATCAAAATTCTTCATAATTAATGCAAAACAAACAGTGCAATTTCACACTGTCGAGGTGCGTCTTGTTCTGGAGTCCAAGAACCCTCTCAAGATTCAGAACATTCTTACATCAAAGACAGAATTGATCAAAATGCAACTGAGGTGGCAATCTTCCAAAACAGGTTCCAAAGACAGTATGGGACCATTTTTTGTGAAATACCGGTTTGCCTGTCTCTGCTTTTGAACCTGAATCTCAGTCAACTGACTCAGTTGTTGGCAAACAGTCAACACCACATTGCTCTACGGTTCGCAATCTCACCCTGGCAGCAGCTGTCAATACCCCTTCTTCACTCTTTGTGGCAACATCGCGTCTTGTGCAGATTTCAAGAAAGAAAGCAGTCCAAATCGGTTGGACTTCTTCTTGAAGTAATTGCTCACCACATCGGCGGACTCGTCTTCTGCAATGCACGAAGAGAATGCACACGTGAAAGAAGTCTTCTGTTGCAACTTCACTCAGGGTGGTGACGTTGCTTGTTGTCGACAATGAGTGTTTTCAGCCCGTGCGTTTTTGGATCAAACACACTGCCTGCAACAATCCGCGTTTCCCTGGCAGGCAAGGGTTTGTAGAATTCTCTCGAACACAAGGACATCCAAGTCAGATTGAAAGGCGACAAGGCCTACATTCGACAGTCATTTCTGAAGGATTTTGCAACCCCCAGGGTTTGGTGGAGAAACAATGTCAAACCTGTTTTCATTTGATTCAGAGTCGGCAAAGTGTTGTCGTTTGCTGACAAGGACACGAAAAACGCAAATGGAACAAGCCACAGGCAGACAGTGAAAAACGCCAGAACCTGAAAGAAAAGAAACGGAATTTTTGACAAGGAACACAAACAACCACCGCGTCAAGAAGATGCCATTACCACGTCTTTTCCTTTTCCTTCTTCGTCTTCTTACCTCGTGGAAAGGATGCCACACAGATGAAAAGTACGAGAATGCCAAGTAATGATTGATCACGATCATCACTGAAACAAACAGAAATTGTTCCCAACTGTTGCACTGCACAAGGAATCTCCAGTTTGAAAGAATGTTTGACAGTGTTCAATCAGCGCACTCACCAACAGAAGCAATGAACGTGGGTGATGACAACTCAATGAAAGGGAATGTCTGCAGAATTACGTAATAGAGTCCATTTGTCAATAACCCGCACAGAATCAATGCGAACGACATGTCTTCAAAGAGTAGTATTGCCACATAGATCACAGTGGTTGCCTGAAAGACAAGAAATGCGAGAAATTCAGTTTGACTGGCGACTGGACGAACACGAATGTTTTTGAAACCGCACACTTACGAATATCATGTATTTGATGATGCGTTGCGTCATAACGGTGTACTCCTCGACCATTTCAGCCAAGTAAAACAAGCCAGCAGCTGAAGGTGATAAAGAAATGTTTGTGCAGTTTGCATGAAAACAAATAGATCCAGACATAGTACGAGTGCTTGCAAACTTTTCTGCAGCAACCAACGAAACAAGAGACAACTGCCACGGAGCCCCAAAAGCCATCATGCACAGTGCATGCCAATCCTTTATCTCATCAGTTCAATGTGGGCGTGAGCAGGTGATCCGGATGGATATGTTGTTGGGAAATAGAAAATCTAAACTGATGACCAGACCCTGAACACGTCACGGTGGCCGCAACTTGGCGCAAATCTACAGTAGATCAAGTGTATCGGGGACTTACCAATAGACAAGGTCACAAAACATATTTGTATAAACAGTGCAACCCAACTGAGGATGTACAGTAGCCACATCTTTGACGAATTCAGCCGATTATTCAACCAGTCAAAAAGACTCCGCACTACACTTCCTTCCTTTATCGCTCAGTGTTTCACCACGCGTAGTAATTTTGTGGACGCTTTCAATCAAGATGTCAGCGCCCAGTGTCTACGTTCCTGGTGAGTTAAAACTGTGTATATTGTCGGTTCAACAAACCAATAGTGTTTTGTCAATTTCATAAAAGATATTTGACAGGAAGAGCCATGTGCGAAAAGTGTCATGCAGCCCAGTAAAGCGAATATGTGACGATAGTATCGGAAAAAAATTAATTATCGCCCATGCTCGCTCATGTTGTGTCAACAGGATTGTACGTATTCAAAAAGATGTGGACGGCAGGAATTCAGATGACTCGGATTCTCGCAATTTGCAGTGATTGTGTTTCTCTCTCCGGGCTCGCGCTGTTGTTTGTTAGATTTTCTCCATCCGATTGATTGAACTCGTGATATCAATGGAAGCTGATTGATGTCTAGGGTTTTGTGATTGATTACAGCTCGTGATTTGCCTGACAAAAGAGAAACAAGCTGATTACGGTTGAATTAAATCTCTCTCTCTTTATTCCCCGAAGTTCAACATGTCGCTCCAGGAAAAATCAATCATTTTTGCGTCTCCAATCATGATGTCACTGCAACCATTAATGTGACGTTTCATCTCGGTGACAGACATAACAACGCTGTTTGCGGAAAGCAGAAAGCGGGAACAAGAACTTGATTAGTCGATGAACCGGTGAACAATGAAGAGATTTGGATGATGTAAGGCGACTCGTTGTGATAAGGAAAACATATCAAACACACCCTTGGGGTCATTCGATGATGCAAAAAATTTAGAGCATCACGTCTACAATACTCCCCTACCTCGAAAAAGACTACGCAAATACAAGTCGCATTACATCTCATGAATCACAAACAACATGCTTTTCAACATAACGACATGCAAGAACAATATCACGACATGCATCCTTGAAAATGCAAAGATGAGCATCCTGATTAAATGCTTGATAGTGTTCATCCAATATTCCTGTTGATCATCGTGTCACACAGCATGTGTATCTCGAGTCAAGTTCTCTCCATACAGTTATTTCACTACAGCATTCGCAACTCGTGTCAACTTTTGCATCACAACATCATGTCACCATTGTGTTCACAGTCAGCATGTCGGCATCGCTCACTGTCCCTTTAAATGTCACACACAACTGTCCATTTCCAATTCGTGTTTCACTCGGCACTTTGGACACTTCAAGACTTTGCTCTTCTCTCCGTTTCGAGGATTTCACACTCACTTCTCAAATCAAATAAGTTGAACTTCATTCTTCCTTTTTCACCTTCTCTCTCATGATAAATTTTGCGTATCTTCAAAATTTTTGGGATAATTTTGTCTATCTTTGACCATAAATTTTGGCTATCTCCAAATTGTTGTGATAATTTCTTGCATTCCCAAAACTTTGCAATTTTGCTCTCTCTCACCATCCGAAATGTGCCTGTCCAAAAATTATTATTCAACTTTTCTAAAACATGTCAATTTGCTTTCCAGAATGTGCTTTTTGATTTACCCGTGGTGTGACGAGGATCTCGACTGTCGACTCCTGCCTACATTCAAGTTCAAACCCAACCGTGCTGGTCAGCAAAATGACCTCGTCTACTACTACGAGTGCTTCAAGCCATGCCATCGCCATGAGCAGACCAGGGGAAGGTGTCTCAGGAAGGCATACAATTGCCCCTTCGATGACTGCAAGTGCATTCAGATGCAGCCCTGCTCCGAGGAACTCTCTCAAGATGACTACTGCAATCAGTTGGCGAAACTCCATAGTGTTACCCCCCTACCCCTTGCTCTCAATGGACGTAGTTATGAAGGACATTGGGAGTCAGAACGTGTACAATTCAGTTCGTGCTCCCCCAGCAAACCCGCACCCACAAACAGCGAGCTTGCAAGACAGCATCACCAAGCACATCTCCGTGGGATGGAGAGAATGTCATCTGCAGCTCGAGCCCACTGCCAGAAAATAGAAGACAACCTCCGAGAACTGTACTCTACACAGTGTCTCCTCCAAAAGCATACGTCTGAAACAGACTCTGTTGAAACTTCAACAATCCTCAAGTACCGCACAAGAATTGACAAGTGTAAACAGTACCTCTCAATCACAGAGACAGAACCACTGTCTCCGCATTCAAAGCACTCATGTCACACTTCCGGATATTCACCATAACTTACCTATGAACCTTACTCATCATCTTGTAAAATAAATACCACCTCTTGTGCCAACCTCCTCAATCAACCCTTGTCGTGTTTCAATTTCACAATAAATCAAAAACTTTCTTGGTGTGAGTGTACTCTCATCACCCTTGTCGTGTTTCAGTGTCGTGATAAATTGGAAAATCTCTTGGTGTGAGTGTACTCTCATCACCCAAGTCAAAAAATTTCACGGTGTGAGTGTACTCTCATCACCATTCCTCCCCCACATACAATTGAAACCATCATGACATGAAACGTCAACATTCATACATCGTCAGCATAAAAACATCACAAAATTCGCACCTCGCGTAGAAACATCACAAAAATTGACATCATGCCGCAGTCCTCCAAGTTTCTACATGACACATAGTTACGCGGTTACAACAGCAACAGTTCACGCGCAAAACATCTTGGAACAGTATTTTGACCAATTCAAAGTGGTTTGTTGTCGTGACTTGTTTGGAAAGCATGGGAGAAGCAAGACCAACAAGTGCTGTTGGTGCCCTGCATGACATGCTGTTGGCAGATGCCTTTCAAACTGCTGTGCGCTATGACAGGTGAGTGCACGAGCGTGAAAATAGACACTGGTTAAGTCAATTCACGCTCGTAACACTCATGACTTCACAAAATGACAATTTTTGAACATCAATTCCAGACTGGCAATCATGAAGGATTGGCTGGAGTTGACTGTCAACGAAGCACGTTACCTCGACGTGCCAGATGTCAGTGCCAAAGTGCATGAGGTGATCGAAATCTTGGTGCTGTCCATCTTGCAAGCTCAAGACGACCATGAACATGCCAAAACAGCCTTGGTGGCTCACGATACTCGTCACAGAGAATGAGAAGCACAATTGCCACAGTAACAACCACTGTAGAAAATGAGTTGCACAACTGTGGTCATGTTGAATTCATTCAGACACTGTTCCTACCATCGTTAGTCCATACAATATTGCATTTGTCTGTCACCAAGGGCGACACCACCTCATTTGTGGTCGTCACCATGCAATCTCAACCACTTCCTCAATAAATATGTCGAGTCCATCACGACGAAGCCTATGTACAGCATGCACCTTGTCACGACAATGCAAATAAAAACAGAATGGAACTGAATGCATCTGTGTTGTTGAAATTCATCACTCGTTGAGTGGAGGTGTTGGAAAACTTGACATTGTCGTGACGCACCACAGAAGATCAGTTTTTCCCATTTGTAGATCAGTTTCTCCCGACAAATACAAGCACAATACATGATCCGAGAATGCGTCACACTCACAAGTGTGTACTCGACGTGAAACTAGAGGCAAAAAAACCACCCTTCTCCTTACGGACTCACGTGGAAAAAGCCTCAAGCGAGTTTCACAGTGCCGAGCCATGAACTTACATGAAATAATCAAAGTCCACTCCCTCCCTCTGGTGTTTGTAACCATCTGTCAAACGAATTGCAACTTGTTTGATCACCTTGCCCATCTCGTTGCGCCCACACTGCTGTTCAATTTCATTGTCCATCATCTTTTCAAGATCAGAAGAACAATGGCCACAACCCCAGAAGGAATGCTTGGTTGCCTCAAGGAACTCCAGATCCGAGTGGTTGAGTAGAAAAGCCTGCGTTTGTTGGTAACCAGGAAGGGCAATCTTGCAGAGAATGAGTTCCTCAATCACGTGCACAGCGTGATGGTTCTGCCACGTCTGCACTGCAATGTCAGTCACCTCATAGTTTTGTCGTGCTTGCCTGATCATGTCCTTGGCAAGAGTCATAACACCAAATGACACTTGATTGTGGAAGGGCACTTCAGTGGTGTAACGCTGATGAAGTTCTTGGGCATCACGGTGAAGTCCCAAGAACTGCAACTTGAAGAATTGGTAGGCATGTTTGATGCTGCCAAAAGTGTAGACCCACGTAGGTGGTTGTCCCAGTCCCGGTGCCCGGATGCGCAGCTCCACCTGGATCTCCGCCGGTGCCAGGTTGCTGAGCCGTGATTCAGGTCCCGAGAACATGACATACCTGGATCCACTCCTGACAGCATACATTCTGAAAAGAGAGCTGAAAACCTGATGCACTATTAGTCTCCCCAGTCTTTATCACAATATCATGCTGGAAGGCGTCAGTTGGGATGCAAAGGTCATGTTCTTTTGGGAGAAGGTGCGTCATGCATGGGTTTGTCTGTGCTCGTTCATTTGTTTGGGTACTTTTGTTTGTACAGTTCATTCTCTCTTTCACGAACAATCTCATTCATCTTGTGCCGCTGCTCCTCAGAGAGTTCAGGCATCTGTGTAGTGAAATTCCAGTTAAGATCAGTGATGTCGTCAACAGTCAAGTACAGTTGGGAGCAGCCCAGGAACACATCAACACTCGCGTTGTCGAGAAGCTCTGAAATGGGATCACACCATCGCAAGTGTCGTAGATTGACACGACTGCGTTTCTTAGTCTCCGTGTGCTTGATCCACACCTGGCGCTGACCCTGGTTAACAAACTGGATAATTCTATAACCGGGTTCCCATCGGAGCTGGTGTTTCTTGGGATGCACATTTTCACGGTAAACACGGTCCC
>JAAUXT010106737.1_pt1 | contig 72506 bp, 68 predicted proteins | sample 7278171 | NCBI WGS metagenome assembly JAAUXT01 (sample SAMN14350112, study PRJNA611818) | marine sediment metagenome | isolation source: surface marine sediment (1.8m) | place: French Polynesia: Moorea | collected 2018-08
CTGCATCTCAAACTCGCACTTGCACAAAAGTAAAAATTAAACTCACCACAAAAAGCTGGCAAAAACTCTGCGCAGACGATTTCCGGTTGAAGGAAAACCGCGAAATGCAACGGGTAGATGGCAGCATGTTTGAAGTTCGCATTCCCGCCCAAACGTGGAGTTTAAATTGTCAGGTCTCGAACACTTACGAATGTGCACCGCAAATGTCGAACGTCGAAAACACCCACGTTTGGCGTTCGACGTTCATAACAAAACGTCGCTGTTTAAACTCTCTAATATCTCTGAACAAAAAATCCACGTAACAGACGCTTGACACCACACCAGTGTGGCCACCTCCATTGAGACACATTCATGAAAGACTTTTCGAATAAATGCTTTCCACCCTTCAAAACTCGAAAAAGTGCCTCACTGATTTCCAGACTGTCCAAGCGAACTTTTGGCCTGAAGACTGCTCAGGACAGTCTTCCGCGGATCAAATTTTCACGATGGAGCCCTCCACATCAAAGCACAATTCTGGACGATCAAATGTGCTGAATGTGCAACAAAATTTCTGAAATCTGTATCAGCGAAAGAACAATGAGAGAGGCCAGCAATGCTGAACACTGAACAAGACAGATCTCGTAAAGTGCATCTTGACGATCAACAGGGCTTGATAGTGGAGACTCTACTCACGAGAGTGCGAGATATTGGTGACACCAATCCAGGCATTCGGCATCCAGATCGTTGTCATAGACATAGAAAACCTGCAGACGAAAGGGAAGGGATTCCGATTGGGTCAATTCCACTGGATGAGATGTGCAAAATTCATCCAAAAACTGCCGATAACTTTCCATATTTCTTCCCTGTGTAAACAAAGGACAAACAGTGAATTGTGGTGACGTATAACACAAATCGTTGGCCATCGGTGAACAACACAACAAGCCAAAATGATTAACTCACGCATGACCAAACATATTGAAACAACATACAACAACTTGATCTTTTGCAGATTGAAGTTATTTTAAAGTATTATTATGAGCTGATGCAAATGTTGCAGTGATAAATACCTTTCTTAGGCAAGAAAAGACATTTGGCCCTGCCAAGCGCGTAGAGCATGTTTGCTGGAATATCACTAGTCAGTGACGTCATGGATTTGTGTGCACAAGCACCTGCAGCGGGACATTTTGATATTAGATATGTGGAGAGGCAACAGATAAAATTTGTTCCCCTGGATTTAATATTTGTTTGTTCTGTACGTGATCGAGTTCAATAGTGTCAGCGTATTGAATATACAGGCTTGTTTTGGCAGTAAAGCTGTCACTTATCGAGGGTGTCACAAGGTTCCACGTTGGGGGCAGATTTGCAGACAAATCTCAACCAGAGAACTTCGCATGTTCTGGGGTGGATCGACCCCGAAGAAAACTTCACTGCACCATTTCAAAAGATTGTCAGGTGCAGTATTTTTTGGTGTGTATTATATCGAGCTAACCTGGCGACTGTTTCTCGCATCCTCGACCGAAGGCACGCCTTTTCACTGGTGTTTCAGCAGAGGATGCAGCGAGAACTGAGCAGTTTTCCCATGCCGCCAGTGCACAGAATGAAGTTACAGAACGCTGGATTCGTCACTGTGCAAGATCTTCGAGATGTAACACCGTCAGAACTCTGCAAAGGTGGCGATTGAAATGTGTTCAAACGCGAAGAACTAATCTCGAAAACACAACGATTGTACTGTATCTGTGGAAAGTATCTGAAGGAAGAAATCGTGCGATTTTTCAGAGCTGAGCATCAGCAAAAATGAGGCAGTGGATATTTTCAAACTAGTCTTTCCTCATGGAAACAGCAGTCAACAGGATACAAGTCAGTGTGGCAGCTCCGTGTCTCTGCCTCGGACAACCAACAGGTGAATCGCAGAGCGCCATTTCGTTGCCTTCTAGGATGTACCAATCTTACTGACGTGCCAGTCTTGGTTCTCAGCCGCTTTCGCTGATATTGGTTTACCCCTGCATCTGGCTGGGTGGCGAACTGGCACTTCCGAGTCCCCCCCCCCTCCCCCCCCGAACTCTGAAATTTCCAAGTCAGGGGGCAACTCTGAAGTTTCTGAGTTTTCCCCTCACTACTGACACAGAATTTTCTGAGTTTGGGGGTAACTTGGACATTTCCGGGTTGAGGCAGCTCAGAAATTTATTTTTAAGTTGGGGTAACTCAGAAACCATGAGTTTTCCCCTGAAACTTAGAAATTTCTGTCACTCTGAAAACTGAGTTTGGGGTGACTTGAAATTTCTGAGTTAGCCCCCCTGCCTGTGAATAACTTGGAAAACTGTCACCACCGCTGCTAAATTAACTTGCAAGTGAACTTGTCGGTGTCTTGGATTCAGTGCGCAGCCGATGTACGCTCGTACGTGGCGAGCGGCTGGCATTTCACTTGAAAGTCTCAGTCAGCGACTGATTTCAGACCTTCTGTATCCGCCCTGGATATGTTAGAAGATGAAGAAAGCCAGCAGTGTATCACAACATTTTCTTCTCAACTCGATCAGCTTCTTGGAGATGGAGTTCCTTTGACGAAAATAACTGAATTTTGCGGGGCCCCTGGAGTGGGAAAAACGCAAACTTGGTGAGTGCAAGCTGCGATTTCATAAGTGGCGCTGGTAAGTTGTGTGCACGCGTCGTGGTTTCGTGCAACGGTATTCCGGGTTGTTTCGTTCAGCTTGCAGTTGTGCATTGACGTGCAAATTCCCGAAGCCATGGGCGGTTTGGGTGGAGAAGCGGTTTTCATTGACACGGAGGGCAGTTTTCTGGTGGAACGGCTCGGCGAAATGGCCGAGGCTGCTGTGAACCACTGCGCTCAGATTGACATCGCGGAAGGTCAGCATAAAAGGTGCATCAAACGATTTTCGCTTCCCAAGAGCCGCCCCAGACATTCACTGAGATTTGTCAGTCACTGATGGACAAATCTCTTTTGACCTTGCAGATGAAAAGGTGCAAATGGAACTGTTCACAGTGGAGTCAATATTGTCCGGTGTTCACTACTTTCGTTGCCACGACTACGTTGAACTGATTGCTACAGTGCATCTTTTGCCTGAATTTCTCCGAGAACATCCAAAGGTTCGTTTTCATTTTCCCTTTCATCACAGGTGAAAGAGTTTTCTCATGTTTCCAAGCGGCAACAATGGGAAGTCGGGAGAGATTTGTCCGTCAAATGTTTTCAGGTGAAACTGATCGTCGTGGACAGCATCGCTTTTCATTTTCGACATGATTTCGAGGATTTGTCACTCAGAACTCGACTGCTAAATGGTTTAGCACAGAGCTTCATCAAGGCAGCGAAGCTGAATAAATTGGCGGTGAGTGTTTGCACGAACCTGTTCACAGCTCGCAGTTTTGCTTCAGTTTCGAGTCCAGAATATTTTCTTGAAGTCGTATATATATGCTCGGGAACTGTGAGCCTTCATCCGCGTGCTCATTTGCAGGTTGTTTTGACCAATCAGATGACGACGAAAATCCACGTTGGCCACCCCAACACGTCACACTTGGTTCCAGCGCTGGGGGAAAGTTGGGGTCACGCCAGTACGATTCGAGTCATTTTGTACTGGCAAAGTAACGTACGACACGCATTGTTGTACAAATCGCCCTCGAAGGAAGAGGCTACAGTTCCATATCAAATCACGGTGAGACACTCCAAACAATTGTGTTTCCACACGCATTGCTGGTGCCCAGAATGAACCAAGGACCAACTTGCTCCTATCTTTTGATTGCCTTTCAGATGGGCGGAGTCCGAGATTTGAAACAGAATGTCCGTGAGGCAGACGTGTCAACAGGGCCAGTGAATCCGCACAAGAAACGAAAGGTCGACTCTTGACGATCATGACAACTCTGAGAGACAGCGAAATGTGCCTGAGAAAAGGTGAACTCGTGTTGAAAAGGAACAAGTCAGTGACGTCCAGCAACCCGCAAATACATCTCGTGCCACAAGCCGGCTTTTCGACACTCCTCGACATCTACTGATTCGTGAACACGATAGTTCGTCGGAAGGTCTTTGCTTCGGAGGGCTCCAATGTTTGTTAAACTCGCAAAAGTGTCCGGACTGCTCCGTCGAAATGAATCCTCTGTGCACACTCTGGCCACCGGCACGGGTAACTCTTCTGAAGCCGTTGCATTTGCTTTTTCGTTACAATGTTCAACATAAGAAAATTCTGTTGTTTGTTGTCTGTTTGCTTGGTTGAAACCAGTTTGCGGTTGCAATAAAACAGTCAGTTGCGTTCAGCGTCATCCTGGCAGCTATTTCCGTCGGAGTCTGCCTGCGCTACGACGTCCAGTTACACCGGCGGAGCTTTCAACTTCGGAGAGCTTTTGATTCAAAACTTCTTCAGACTCCTTGATTTGTTCATCAACTGACAGTTTGAGCTTTTTCAGTTCTTCCGATAAATGCTCCCTGATGAGCTGCCGCAGTTCTTTGGCAGCTTCTGATTCTTCTGAAGAAAACAAACACGTGGGAAATATGATGTTGGGTCTCCCAATCGAAGAAACAAAGCAACGAAAGGCTGTACAGTACCTTGTACGGAAGTCTTCGGTTTGTGCTCGTCGTCCTCTTCTTTTATATTGTCGTCAAGGCCGAGCTCCTTTGTTTCGTCTCTCTCCGTTTCGTCATGTTCGGACGGTGGGGGCGTTTCCGGCATTCCCTCGTAGTTGATCGACAGATCCAACCTCACCTGAGTGTAACGCAGTGCTCTGAGTGGTTCTGGTGGGCAAGTCGGCTGTTCAATTTGCACTTATTGAAAATGATTTTTTTTTTAAATGATCGAAGGTAAATTTATTTCCCTTACCAACGGAGTGAAAACGTATTTGTACATTTTAAAATGTCTGAAATACGTGTTCAGCATGTAATCTGTGATTTTGCTCACTTCATCCGCATTGAACAAATCAATGCTAAATGGAGGTCTCTGAAAAGATTTGTGAAGGAGACGGAACCTGTTAACCCGTCGGTTGGTACGTGAAGAGAAAATCTGTTCAAACCAAGTACCGAAAAGGCGAAGAACTGTGAACGCCTTGTTGTGCTGTAGTCACCTTGACTGCGTGACACAGAACAGCTTCTTTGAAGAAAGAGAAGCACTGTTGCACATTGCCGAACGGTGTTTCTGAGGTTGAAAACAACAGCGATGATTGAAACAGAACGGAAGCCTGCTGGCCACCCTTTCAAACCGAAATGAATTTCATGTTGAATACCCGTGCAGATTTCGTGCGTTTTCTTCACGATCGAAAAGAAAGCTGAGGTCTGTTCCTGCGTGAAGCTATTTTCCCTGCAGAACTGTATGACATGGTAGAAGAGATCAATCAAAATGCCGGTTTTGTGGTCTTCTTGGTAATTTGGTGCGTCGAAGATCTGTGAAAGTTCCCTGAAGACGGCAAGATAAGTTTTTGTCACAGCAGCCTCAACATCTCTGAAAGTTTGAGCTTGCACACAAGATCAACTGTTTCGGTGAGTGGTGTGGACACAGCTGCAACTTACTGTTTGATTTGTTCGGGTGTATTTGCTTCATCAAGTTGATCCACGTCGCTCAAGTTCAAATCAACCCTGTATAAAAAGAGAACTTTGTGAGGCCGATGCATTTGCGAGTGTCTGCAGACCGAGTGGGCGACCAAGAATTTCTGACCGGCAACGCATGAAAGCATTCTTACCAAATGGAAACTTTCGCCTTGTGTTCACGAGGCTACAAAGATGAAGCGGAATCAACATAAACAGCTGAAAAGGAACACGGAAGGCACGGGAAGTATGATTGGACCAGATCTGAAGGTTTTAGATCTGGATCCAGGCAATCTGAAGTTAGAAACTTTTTAGATGTGGAGTCCAGATCTATTCGTGGCTGTTGGCAAATTTCTTTGGATTGGCATTGATCACCATTACTTTGTGTACATTTGACAGATTCTATTGATTCCGACTCTGACCTGAACAAGCCTTGATCCTTCTTCTGGCATCTTGTTTGGTCTCTACTGAACCAAAAGAAATTCCTCAAGAACAGGTGCGTCGTTGCCTCGGCAACGACACCGAGCGAAACATCTGAACCGCTACAACGCAAAATTGCACTGCTTGGCGCCAAGATGGCGGCAGAAAAGCGAGCGTTAGAATCCGACAAAACAGATCAAGGCTTGCTGAAGAAATTAAGGTCTGATGGCAGTCATGAGAAAATGGCTAAATTCTTAGTCTGGTGTACAAGTGGGAAACTTGTCTTGAATCAAAAGGTATGGCTGATTTGAAGAGATATCGTGACATCAAGTGGGATCTGTTTATTATCGCTCAGGAGCCAGCTGACAAATTTTGCCCCAAAGAACGAGACCATTGCGAATTGGACGTTCCAAAGAGATGTTGACACTTTGCTGAAGAATGTCACTTCATGAGTTTGCACTTTGAACCTGTTTTACACCACAAATATTTTGTTGCGAGTCTTGAGTCTGTGTTGTCACGTGTGATTTTCCGAGGTTCCGACAAAATTTCAGGTAAAAATTGACACGGAAGGATCTTGTGCTCAGTATGGAATGGTCGCGGTCTCTGACGTGGAGAGAGGCGAAACTCTTTTCAAAGTGCCGAGAAAATTGCTGTTGAGTCAAGAATCGTGCTCAATTGGGCAGCTTCTCAAAAACGGTGAGTACAAACACCGTAGACAGTTTAGAATCTGCGTCTTCGATAGCTTTTTATCCGTTGCCACTCGTCAGTCAGCAAGGTCAATCAAAGACTCGCCCATTTGCGATTTCAGAGGCTGATAGTGTGAAGAGCGAGAGTGGCTGGGTGCCGTTGTTGCTTGCTTTACTTCATGAGTACACCAAAGCAGACTCTTTCTGGGAGCCCTATCTCAAATGTTACCCAGATTTCGATGAATTGGATTTGCCTTTACTTTGGCCTCCGTGAGTCTTGATTATCAACGACAAGCACATTCCTGTCTGAGATTTAACTTGTGATCAGTCGGTACAAGTACGAATACTGTGTGTGTGTTGTGTGTGTGTGTGTGTGTGTACACGTGTGTGTGTGTTTACTTCTGTGTGTAGTGCGTCAGGTATGCGTGCAAAACAGTCGTTTTTGCTCCAACTGCAAATTCTCGTATCTTTTGTCCCTTTTATTCTCTTTCCATGGGTTTTCTTCTTTGCGTTTATCTTTTGTGGGAATTATTACTTTGATTGCTTTGTTTCAGGGATGAACTGAACATTGAATTGCGTGGTACGGGAGTCATTGAAGCTGTCAACCGGGATTTGAAAGGAATAACGCACGAATTCAAAAACATCGTTGTTCCTTTCATGAAGAAACACTCGAACTTGTTTCCGTAAGTTGTTCTGAAGGATGTAGACGTGCTGATGAAGACGTGCTTTCCCTTTCGAGCTTTCATTTGATCACTCTGAATTCTTTTCAATGTTGTCACTTCAGACCAGAGTGTCACGACTTGGGCCTCTACAAGAAAATGGTTGCCTTCGTCATGGCCTACAGTTTCACGGAACCAGTTCAGCAAGAAGATGACGATGAGGTAGGAGCGCAGTGAGGGCCAGGCAGTACAAACGCTGAGGTCATACCGGCGAATTGTTTCAAGGGAGTGCTCTTCTATGTTCTTCTCGCAGGACGACTTTGACTACGAAATGAAGAGTCCACCCATGATGGTTCCCATGGCAGATGCTCTGAATCACGTCGCTAAGAACAACGCAAAGCTGAAGTTTGGCAAAGACAGTCTGAAGATGGTGGCGTGCCAGGCGATCAAGCAGGTTGGTGTGAAGATAGGGGAAACAAATCTCATAATGCTGCCATATTTAGAGATTATTCCGTTTGAAGATTGACTTGCCCATGTGTGACAGTTTCAATGTTCTTCGAGCTCACAGGCACGGGTCATCTGGGAGGCAGTCACCGTGTCTTTATTGCGTTCCTCCGTTGTATTATTCCGCGCAGGGTGAAGAAGTGTTCAACACATACGGGGAATTGGCCAACTGGCAATTACTTCACATGTACGGATTTGCAGAAACATATCCCAACAATCATTTTGACACGGCAAGTGCGCTTCTTCTTCCTTGAATGGTTATGATGTTTTTGTGACGCATGGCTTTTCGTTTTGGGTGCAGCGCAGTGTTTTTGTCAACGAATTTTTCCCGTTTGTCAGGTAGAGATTTCAATGCCAACAGCTTACTCCGCAATCAGGCGAAGTAAAAGTGGATCCGATGAGAAACTCGTCAAAGAAAAGTGGAATTTCCTCAAATCAGCTGTGAGTTGCTCTGTGATCAAGAAACATGTGTCGTTCAGTTTGAGAAGTTGCTTGTGGCCAGAAGTTACAAGCTCCAAACCATTGCCAGGATTGAAAGGTCACAGTTTGTAAAATGTCGCTTTTTTAATGACCAAGAGGAACATCCAAAAACCACCGTGTGTTGCCGCTTGTTTCCACAGCAAAAGAAAAGGCAACGCGACTGGAGTATTTCACCGAAAAATATTTTGTGTGAGTGATTGCAAGTGAAGCACAAACTTGGCCTCTCACAAAGATTTTTGGTGATTTGTATCAGAAAACAGCAATGCCAGGAGCCCCCAAATATTAGTTTTGATCAACTGCAAAACTACAAACCGCTTGGTTTTGATGTGAATCTCAAGTTTGCCCGGAAGATTGTGTTTGAAAATCAAGTGACACAGACATCCTTCAAAATGGGAGCAAAGGGCACTTTGTGGATGTCCCTCAAATGTTGGCTGAGGCATCGGCAGTTGTTGTCAATTGTAGTTTTGTCGCAGGATATTGTGACAGATGATGGCGCCTTCGTCTTGGGCTGCGATGGCTTCCTCACCGAAGAGGAGACATTGCACACGTTAAAGGTGTGTGTTTGTGTGTGCGTGCGTGTGCCGTTCACTCCAATCCGTAAATCTGGTGAAGTCAGCAATTCTTCCACAAAAGAGTAGTTTACTATTTGGGTTTCAGGAAATATTCAAGTATTTTCCCTTTTCTCAGGTCCTTTGCATGAGCAGCAGTGAATTCGAGGAACATTTAGAGAATGAAGGTTGGGTGGAAGATGAGGAGGACGACGTTGAAGAATCTCTCACGTTCAGTGCGGTTCCTTCATATTTGGCTTGCGATAACTTGGCAGCTGTTTGAGTGAAACGATAAATTTTGTGCCACACTGATTCGATTGCTTTCTTTCAGATTTGATTCCGAAGCTACCCACTGAAAAACGGGATATTCTGAAAGCGTAAGTTCTGCTTCTGTATTTGATTTTCCTGCTTTGAGAAGTGCAGTGTTGGAAACATTGTTGTGGCAACAAACTTTTCAAAACATTGAGATTGCAAACACTCAATTTTCCCTGAACAGCTGTGCTTTTGGTCTCGTCACCACAACGCCGGTTTGTGTGCGTGTGGTTGGTGGGTGGGTGACTGCCTGGGTGGGTGGGCGGTGCAGGCTCCGAAACACACCTGACTTTGATGTCCCCGAAAAACATCGGCCAGTAGAATGTTGGATGTCTCGTACAGAAAGCCCGCCTTCAACGCGTTATGTTCTTGTTTGCAAAAAAGAACACAATTTACATCAAATGTTGCCGCAGAAATAGTGGCAGATTGTGCATGCCCTTTCCTCCGAAGGAAAGGAAGTTTCGGGAAATTGAGATTCCACAGAACAAGATCACGCACAAATAAGATGTGACACAGAGGTAGTTGTGTTTCAGAATGGGCGAGGAATGTTTGCGAGCGTTCAGCACGACGCTGCAAGAAGAAGAGGGAAAACTCCAGGGAGAGCTGACGAGACGACAGCGGCACTGTGCTCACGTTCGATACGGGCAGTTGAAACTTCTCCACAAACTCATAGACTCGTGTTCACTCACCACAGGCAGCGATTCCTCCGCCGCGGTCCCTGATCCCGGCATCAGCAGCACCAAGAGCCTGGAGGAAACAGTGGCAACACAGGAAAACAGTTGTTAATGGTGTCAATATCGTTCGAAAAATAAATGTCATTCCAAACAGAAAAGTTATCAGTCTTTTTCATCATTCTTGCCTGTTTGTGACAGAAGAATTTGGTTTCCTTGAAGCTTCCTGGAATATTCTCGTTCTCGCTGGCTTTGTGTGTGTGAGCTGAGCGACAGACCAATCAATTCCACATCTCACCAGAACAGCTGAATTTGAGGAGTTTCTTCCATTTCCACGCACGTATCGGTGGGAAAAGCTGCAGCAATGTACAGAAATGGCAGTTGACGAGATTTGGGTCGCATTGAATCTGTAGATGTCTGCAGAGACTTATTAACATCTAAATGTATTTGGCGTTCATCACGGCTTTGACAGCTGCTAAAATGTGAGTGTAGGTCGGGAGTGACCCGGCTGACACGCGGGGCTGACCTGTGTGGATCAGCGCGAGACAGGAGCTGCCAGGCGGGGGACGTGGCTCTGATCCGGTCTGAGCCGCAGCGCCTTTCTTCCTGACAACCTCAGTGACGCTCACTCTCTGCAGCAGCTTGAAGTCCCAAGTTGACACAGTCTGTTTTGACTTCAAAATGAACATTTTGCTTTTTGTAAAGGTTTTTCTTCTCGACTTCTGCTTGATATTTGTCTTTCAAAATTGTCCTTTCAATGGAGGCCTTGGCAATGTTTCAAGCAATGATGATTGCTTCACCAGCAGTCGGCGGGGACAGCAAATGTCTCCAGGGATCCGGCATCCTAAGTTATGACTGGTGCCACTGCATCGAGTGTGTGATGTGTGATCAGAATTGATCACAACGCCAACTCAATCTGATTTGGGTGCTAAATAATTTACGCGGTATTTTGCCCAGATCTAATTTGTTGGGAGCGTCTGATAAAAACATGTCATTAATCACGGGATTTTGAAAGATTTGCCGGGTATTATTGTCCGGGGCTTTCAAAAAAGGCCGGCTGGAAGTTGTCACGAGGGCCAGCTAAGCCAATAAGCCCCCTGCAAGCCACACTGTAGAACCCAGGGGAATTATCGAGGATTTTCCTGGCTGCTGAGCTCACTGATTTGAAGGATTCGCTGGGATATCGAGATGACAAATAAATCAGCCAAACAGCCATTATTCCATAAATGTTAAATTTGAGTAAATTTATCGGGCTTGTCAAGTGCGAGAAGAATAGAAATGGGGCGATGATTGTGTGATTACTGCCCCGGGTGCAGGGCGCGCACCAGCTCTTCCGCACGAGATTATCCTCGTGAGACACTGAAGAATTGTCCCGCACAAAGGTGGGCAGCCCAGAGACGTTATTTGTTCGTGGTCAAAGCAGCCGTCTTCACCATCAAAGCGCTGAGAGGACATCCAGACTGCATACATCAACGTGAAGGTGTGAGCGTGTTGCGGTGTGTGTGTGTGTGTGTGTGTGTGTGTGTATGTGTGTGTGTGAAAACGCATTGCCCTCCTTTCTGAGATCACGTTTGTCCAGAGAGAATGGGGTTTGAAAATGTTCTCAAGTCTGTGATCAAGGCATCAACATCGAACCCTCCTGAACAAGACGATGGGTTTCGTTTTGGTTGAGGTGATCAGGTCCAGTGAATGTTGGACAAAAGTGGGTGACAGTTCAGGTCTCAGAAATGGATGAAACATCAAATTGTCAATTTCATCACATTTGCAATGCCAAAGATTGCCCCCCCCCAAGATCCCGTGTAGCAATTCCAAGTCAAACACACACGTTCAAGACCCCCAAAAACTGCTGGAAACGGGACATTTATTGTTGCTCTGATCGAAGTCCAAACGAGGACTTTGGACAGATTGACGAGGTTGGCGAGGAATAGACTGCACACGTGCAGTTGACTGGCGCTCTGGGCCTGAAGGATAAACTTTCCAGATCATAGCCTGTTGTCGCGGCAAACCAAACGGGCTTGGAGGAACATGCCAACCACGATATCATGATGGCACGATAACAGTGCAACCACCACATGGGCGAAACTGACTTGTCGCGTGATCGTCTTCAGGTGAACAGCTGGTGCCAACTCTTGCTGCCATCTGCAGATGCAATCCCGGTTCGTAGATAAGCAATGAACGAAGCAATTTGATGTTTTTCATGTTTTTATTACCTGTCGCACATGTTTCTAAACACTAATCGGAAACATCTTCAATTATACAAGACAGTCGATGTAAAATCTGATTGCCATAACCAGATCCATAATGGTCTGTTTGCACAGTATAGTAACATCTACAAAATACAATATGTTCATAAATATCATTTGTGTATAATTCAACAGCGAGATGTATAGTTCTGCAAGACCGTATACACCCACATTACGGGTCTTTTCATGGCAATCAGAAGTCTACTTGCGATTTCAGTTTTGTTTTTACATTCATTAAATAGTCAACACCACAGTAAAGAGAAATGTTGAAGAGATTTCGTAATATAAATATAAACGAAATAAATTAACTCACTTTACTGTCAATAATAACATCTCTATTGCATAATAGGAATCATCCGTATAAATAATACGAAACAGTTCAAAAATGTAGAGGGGAGGAAGGGTTGGATTCATGGCCGTCCTCTGCTACTGTTGTGGCACTAGTCTGATTCAAAAAGTCGTCGTTAACTCTCTCAATCTGTACACAAGACTTTGAGTCTAGAGTTACTTTCACATATAAATACACCTCCGAAGTATCTTACATAACAAATCACTTGTTCCGTGAGAGCAAAACAACACCCATTTGTGTACAGCAAGCAGATTCCAATGTCCGCAAGTGTCGCGAATAACTTTCAGGCAAGGAAAATCTAACGCAGAGCAAACTTAAGAATCCACAAAACGTTCAGTTTGTTTCAAACGTTTGTGTGTTTTCTGTGGAAACACGTGTCGTTCTGCTCTCCGTTCATCAACTGTCGGAGCTGCGCACTGTACTGGTGAGTTTCAGCGAGTGAGCGTGGGCAAAGAAAATAGCTCTTCAACACAACCATCGCACTATCACAATGTTGAACAGAACTGACAGGAAAAATTTGCACAAAAATCAACTCTCCTTTCGAAGAAACCTTTGCATTTCAAATGTAAGTTTCGGTCAGCACTTTCACAAGACCAAAAAATTTCGCGTCTCACATCACAATTCTTGCCAAAGATGCCTCACAAACAAAGAACTTTCAACAACCAAACCATGTAATACTCAAATCAAATTGAAAGAAAATGACACTTTTGAACAACTACAAATCTTTCTTGCTGTGAGTTTGGTGACAGGTTTGGCAGCTTTGGTGACACAAGGACTGAACCTTTCTCGGTCGCCGCGCCTTCCACAAGGCGGGGATTATGAACTTTCAAACGAATTAAACAGGTTTCTTGACAGTTGAAAGCACTAGTATTTGACTAATGAATTCACGTAGATTTCACCATCACTTCAGAGCCAGGGTTGCTTGACAAGAGAAATAATCCCGGCTCTTCGGCGCAGAGCTTCGTTTCGTGCTTCCCATACATCTTCCCAACACTCTGCCTGTCAGCTGCAAACTTGACGCAGCAAAACTTTCCAGTCGGTGATGAATAAATAATTTCAACACTGCTCACGTCTGTGAATTACCCTCTTTCTGAACTGCTTCGTCGTCCACACAGAGATCATTTGCTTTCCCTTTGAGAAAGGTCAGTCTTGTCCGTTTCACACAGTTCAATGTCACTACAGCAAACGCCGCGGCAACACAAGACAGTTGCACTGAACACGTACACCGTTCCTCCATCCTCACGACATAATTAGTTCCCAGCACAAGTTTTAGAAGTTTATGACTGTTGAGCGAACCAGCCAGTGGACTGCTCAATGTGTTCATGCTTCTCCCTCTGCAGGGTTCCACATTTGTGTCCGTAGAAAATAAAGAAACCAGGAGTACTGCTGTGAGTACGCTGCAGAGCGGTGACAACATCTATCTGGACTGAGAGTGGTTGGTTTCTATCCCATTCGTGGCGCCCTCAATCGGTTTGTCCTTGATGATCTGCGGCGGCGCCGAGTCTGCGTGGTTGGAGTTGGTGAGCGGACTGGCGCTGGGCTTGGCTTTGGAGGAAGGCGAGGCGCTGTGCGTTCGCACCGAGCCTGACGGGATGAGGGGCGGCGGCGCCCCGACGCTGCTGGAGGGCGAGTTCGTCTTGCTTCCGTGGCTGCTACTGTGATTCACAATGGGACTGCTGGCGCCGGGACGAGGGGCGTACAGGCTGGTGGGCGGGAGCCCCGCCAGGAACGGGTCGACAGGCCGCAGGGGCGGAATCAACTTCCCGCTGCGCTCCATGTCCGCCAGCATGGCGGCACGCTCGCGGTCGATGGCGGCCATGCGCTCCAGAGTCTCGCGGTCGCGGGCGGCGCGCTCGCGCAGCAGTAGCTCCTGCTGCTCACGGTAGCGCTCGTGGTCGATCATCGCACCGAGTGGGTTCGCACTGAGCGGGTTCGGGAAGCGGTGCAGCATGCGGTCGCGCTCCCGCTCCATCTCGCGCTGAATCTCCAGCCGGTGGTGGTCGAGGGCAGACTTCTCCAGCGGGTTCCACAGCCCTGGAGGACCTGCCACGCCCGGTGGCGGCCCCCGCTCCAGCGCCAGGTACGGGTTCATGAGCCGCGCACGATCCAAAGTCAGCGGCAGTGACGTCGGGGGGAACCCCGGTGGGTATGTCCTGACTAACAGATCATTAGGAGGGTCTTTTATCACATGATTCCTGGGCTCCTCTGGTCTATGCGGCACACTTCCCCTCTTTTCGTCAATTATCATAATATCTCGTCTTTCTTCTTTGACACCCGTATCCTTGTTGCTGTCTAATGAATGAGACCGCTCAACGTTGTTGTGTAAGGCACTGTCACTTTTATGCCTTTCATCGGCCGGAGCCACGGGTCCATTTCTCGTGACAGGAGAACGCGACCGGGATCGCCTGCTGCTGCTGCCGTTGCTGCCGTGCGAAGCGTCGGGATCCCTGGCGCTGCGCTCGTCGGCGCTGCTGCGTCGCGCCGTGTCGTGCGGGGACGAGTGGCGACTCGCTGACCGCTCCCGCTCCCTGCCGGACTCTCGACTTCTGCAACACGAAGAGAACATGAAGCAATGTAACAAAATCAGGCGACTCCGACGTACCGTGTATTGGTCTGCCTGCTTTCACGCCGTCCTTCACGCACCTGTCTCGTTCTCGGTCCTCCTCCCTCCGTTCCCTGTCCCGCTCCCTCTCGCGCTCCCTATCTCGTTCTCGTTCCCGTTCTCGCTCTCGATCGGCGCTGCTCTCTGGTTTGGGCCAGGCGGGCGGCGTCGGGAAGGACGGCGGCGTCCTGTGCAGCCGATTCCACTCCTGGGGTGAACTCACGCCCGGAATCGGCAGGTCGCGTCCGAACAAACTGCTCCCTGACAACGGAGATAATGTGTGTATTCAAGACGTGCCAACGCAGGTCAAGTGTAAAGCAGTTTTCTGCATGACTGTGAGTTGCAACTTACCAAGACCCCCAAACCCGCTGGCTCCGAGGCCTGCGAGTCCACCACCGTACGCCGGTCTGGGAAACGGAGGTAAACCTGCAAATTCAAGTGAACAGCGAGTTAGAGACTGCGCACGGCGTTGTCGTTCTTTGCCACAAGTGCTGGGTTTGGCTTCAGTGCCACAGTGACAAGTACAGAAACAGGGTTGCAGACAAAGGCAAAGCTCAAAGTGCATTGTGGTTTCAAAATGATAATAAACTGACCAAAAACAAAAGTTCACGGTAGATACAAGATTTACACAAGTCGATTTCACGCACGAACAAAAAGTCTCTTTGTGAGTCAAAAAAAAAAGAAAAGAGAAATAATAAGAGAAGCAGGGTGGGTGTGCAGCTGCGCAGCAAGACTGCGTCCCCCTGGGACGACTTACCCGGCTTACCTAGGTGCCCGGCGGCCAGCAGGCTGCTCGGGTGCAGCGCGCCCGCCGGCGTGTCCAGCGGACTGCGCACCGACAACCCTGCAACGAAACAGCGATTTGTGAGTCGGGTCAAAGTCCCGGCGTTTGTGCTCAGGGGAGGAGGAAATGTGCATTGCGCACATCTGAATGCACGTGGAAAATATGATTCATGCCTTATTCATCTAGGCTCTCGATACACATCCAGGTTATCACAAACCTGGTTTGACTCTCAGCGGAATTTGTCGGAACACGCCTGCGTTTGTCTTTGCTCTCGCCCATTCATCTGTGTATTCGTGAGAGTTTACCTGGGCCGAGCAAGGAGCCTGCGGTGAGGTCGGGTCTGGGCATGCCGGAGCCCGGCGCTCCCGGCGGCAGAAGGTGACTCGGCGGCCGCAGCGCGTCTCCGAGCGGCGGTTTCGCGTCGCCGTTCTTGCCACCGTCGCCGCTCGGCTTGTGCTGATGGTGGTAGATCTCCCACGCCACGCGTACGTGCACGGCGCACCACTTCCCAGATTTCTGCAAAACAATGACACACGTCTTGATGCTCAAGGCGTCTTATGGAAAAAAAGAAGCGAAGACTGAACGTAGTTTGGAGGTGACGTCGCGACAAGACGAGGCCACAGGGCGCAGTAACATGAGTTATGAAACCTCGTGGTTTCAAAGTTACTGCCTTCAAAACCTTCCGCGACTCCTGCTGTAGATACTGCACACCGTTTCCAGCACTGTTCAAGGGTCATCCCCAAATTTAATCGCCGCGGTGGTGAGGAAAACTAATCAAGAAAGTAGGTCAAATACAATTTTGCCACTGTCGATATTGAGCCCGGGGGAGCCACACGCTTGGGCAGTGTGGACTGCCGGAAACCCCTTCATAAACACACAAACCGTTGCCTTTCGTCTCCAAATAACCTCAAAGGTGTAATCTGGGCTAAACTGATTTGGTTCAACAATGGCAACATTTGCCACTGCCCCACGAAACCTAATTTGGATTTTTGAGTTTGATGTCTCGAAGCAAAGGGACTTTTGACAGGGGAGGGGTGGTCGCCACAATGTGGCATTAGTCGGCAAAATAAAGCTTTTGTGGCTTGCCCGAGGGTTATTGTTGCGAACAATGCTGAACTCCTTGGAGAGGGAGCAAGCTGGGGGTGGGAGCTGCTACCAACTCCACACAAAATAGTCTCATAAGATCAAACACTAAAGTGCGAAGCCACTTTCCGTGAAACAATATAATGCTAAATTTAGTAGTAGGATCGAGCAAGGCTCAGGGGAGCGAGTTGCTTTAAGCCCCATATGGATGAGTATTTCTGCCTGTGTGGATGTGATGAATCTGCCCATCCACCCGCGAAATTTCAAATTTATATGCAAACTTGGGATAATGCCATATCTGCACACTGACAAATCGCCACTTCGCCCCGGTGCAGCCCTCGAGAGGGTAATTAGACAAGACCCCCCTTAAGTGCAGTAGGCAATCAGACTTCTGCAGAGAAAGCCCGCTGATAAAATTAAATCAGGTGGCAAAAAAGCAATCGCGCTGGATTAAAAGAGACAAAGTCGCCCGGGGGCTCCCCTCCATGATGTTGAAATGAGTTTTCTGCACAAAGTAAGCAGCGCGTTGTTTGGCCGCGGGGTCGGTCCGGCCGGTGCGCTGTTTAGCCACTCATAATGAGTGAGAGGTGCTTCACCGCGGGGAGACGTCCGTAAAATAACATATCCCTCAGCAAAAAGTCAGCAGAGGTGATGCTCTAAACGCTGCTCGCTACAAAATACATCAAAGCGGCACCATTCTGCCCCAACAAAACCTGTTCCACCAGACCTCCCAAAGGTTGCGATTGAGGTCGACCATATTAGGGGTGTATTCTTCATGTGCAACACCCGAGCGACTCCATTACTGTTCAAGTGGCACCCCTTCCCACCTCAACATTCTTGCCGCACAGTACTGAGGAGTTTCACTCATTGCTGCTACTGGGTGGCCCCCATTAATAACTATCCCCTGAACCCACTCAGCTCAAGTACCCGCTTTATTCCACGTTCAATCAATTCCATATACAGTATGCAGGCCATGCACCCCTCATTCTTAACATTTCACTGGGCAGTTACTTGGCGACTTTGATGTGCGCGTTTTCATGTTGTTAGGACCCAGTCAAGTGTTGTAATGGCGAAACAGCACTTGTAACCATTTTCTCATCCATCAACATTACTCCTCAAGGACTTCAACGCAGCTGCTACAAGTGCTTTTACGCCCAATTGGAGAGTTTTTGCAAGGTGCACGAATTGCCCTCTGTACTATTTTATTAATTTTAGCCACCTACACCGGATGTCAATATTTCACCCCACAAATGGGAGAACGCTTGTTCTCGTAAATCACACATCAAAATTTCAATGAAGTCAAGCAGCAAACGTTGGGTTCATGGCAAAATGCACGTGGGAAAATTGGGAAATTTCAGACGACAGGAACGGTTCGAAAATGACAACGCTACTCACTTTGACGGGAGGTACGGCTGGGCCTCCGGCTGACGCCGCTTTCTCTCGATCTCGTAGAGACATCAACAGTTGCGAGTGGTGCATGCCTGCGCCTGCCAAGTTCTGAAACATATCAAACATTCGTCCTTTGTGACTTTCTTCATCACACTATTTTTTCCCTGGAAGTCAAAATAAGTCTTCAGCCGAATACTCAAACAATGTGCACAATTGCAACAAGAAAACTATGCCAAGTTAAGTTCTACAGGCGCACTTTACGAAGCTTGGGAACATGAGTGTATATTTTGAAGAAAGACTCGAGTGCAGGTGCTTGATATTCGAGCAAGCATGCACCAAAGAGGAAAAACGGCCTTTTTGGTAAAAAGTTGCCTGGCTCATCAAGACAGAAAGAGGCTCATTTCAAGGAGCTTACAGGAACATTCCACAATGTAACTACTTGTATGTTTTATGCCAATGAAATGATTATCAAAGACATCGGAACTTCTGAGCTAACAAGAGTATGGAGTGGTGCCGTTTTTGTCACAGTATTTTAATGACACTCAGGCAGACACAAGATTATTTACGCAACGTCAGGATGGGGTTTGATGTTACCAGCAAACATTTTTTGCAACATGAAATCAAAGATGGTGGAAGTGCGCACACAACGCGGTGGTGTGGAATTCTTTGCACCTGGCTGAATCGTCGAGGCACAACGAAGCCTTTGACAGACACAAGGAATGCAGAAAACGAAAAACAAAAACAGGAACGGAAAATTTTTTGTGTGTGTCCCATCCCCCATTTTCACTGACATGGGACTTTCTGAACTGTCAAGATCCTCCGTACCTTAGGTTGGAAAGCACCGTGAAGACTGCTGCCGAGGGCGGGGTTGCCATTGAGGCCTGCAGGCGCGAGGAGTCCGGGGGTGAGCCCAGGGTAGCCGCCCGCCAACCCAGCCATCTGCAAACACACCAAACACACGCCTGAATCACACACGCGCAAACAATCTCTCTCTTGACAGGCGCGTCAATTAACTTCTGCAACAAGCACAGCGACACAAAGCCTGCTGCAATTAAAATATTAATCTGCAGCAGGCATTGCACCTCGTACCGACGAGAATAAATGGCAACAGCAAAAATCAACTGGAGGTGAAAAACATGTTGTGACGTCCGATTTTGCTGCATCCCATAATGATATGCATGAAAAAGGTAATAATGTCAGCAAAACAGCGCCCCTTTCCACATCAAATCCTATTCTTGCCGATATTTTTCGGATAAAATGTATCTCCGGCATGCCATAAACCAATTTCCTCTCCATTTTTCTCAGATATTACGTAGCATTTCAAAAGAAAAACAAATCAGCAAAAGCAAAGCAAACCAATTTGGACAACCGCAAAATCCAATTTGAAGTGAAAAGCGCCAATGCAATTTGGAGTTGAGCAGATGCAAACACAGGGTGCTAACAAGGGGCCCATAATAATGGATCAGGGATGTAGCATACAAATAGATTCAATTGTATTGTTAAGCTGTTTGTGATATAGTGCCTCGGGGGCCGTCGTATCGATCCCAATTGAGGTCGCTGCCTGCAGCGCTTCAGTCAGTGCACACACCCTCCCCCGACACACGTACAAAGTCCCTGCAGCCGCAACACAGGAGGGTCCCTTTCAATAATCCACCGCCAAATACATCAATTCCATTTTCTACACAATCCTTCTCTCCGGGGAAAAGAGTCCAAATAGAGCAACACTAAATCCCCTTTATCTCGCTGGAAATTTTCAATGCATCCAGTTATCCAGATTGTGACCCAATCTATTGCCATATTGGGACTACGGACAAAGCGCTCGGTCTGTTGTTCTCTCACTCAGCACATAAAAATGTCCTCGCAAGTTTTCCTGCTGAAATAGTGCTGCAGATTGATGAAAAAGAACAGAGGCAGAGCGCGGATGACGAGTGGCGTGTGGAGCCTCGGGAAGGCGGTAAAGTTGATGACACACAGGCGTCTAATAACCACAGCTCTGGGCGCAAGCTCAAGACAATGGAAGAAGCTGCGAGGCAGGAAGTCTGCACAAAACCCGAGCCAGAGGCCATTCCGCCGCGTTACCGCTTCATTCCATTATCAGCCAACAGTAACTCAAAGTCGCCTCCCGCGAGCGCTGCGCCGAGGGAGGGGCAGGGGCCGCCCGCCATTGTCAAGTCACCGCAGCACAATTACGATTACTTCTCACAGTCCCCTGAACTCAATACTTGATCCTAATACCTCCTTCTTCCACATGACTGCCTCTGATAGATGAAATATTGTCCCGGCAAGTCCGTCTAACACCCCCTGACAGTGCTGTGTTCGATAATGTCAGCAAGCATCATCGAGCAGCAGCTCTCTTGAGGTCACTAAGGCCAGTTGCTCTGATGAATTATGCTTTCATGGAAAGGCGAAGAAAAAAATCTCCCCCGATGATGCCTCCTCGAGTGCCTCGACTAACTGCAGCAGCATCAGCCATCTTTAATGCGACCCTGCACGTCAGAGCTCTTATCAAATTCTGCTAGTGGGCCCGCCGTGGATCGTTCATTAAATAACATATCCCCATCTCATCAGTGCTCATCACATTTTATTCCCAACCGCGGGCCCGGCAGAGAATGGTCGGCAAAAAATCTTCTCAGCTTTCCGCAGTTGCAGTTCCCAACATCCCCTCGAAGACAACACAGGAACCAGATGTGGTGCAGAACCTTTCATCTATCTCCCCGGAAGAGTGACATTCACATCTTTTTGAACGCAAAGCACCGGGAATATTGAAAGAGGACTGACAAGAAAGGAAAAGAGAAATAAAGATGAATATCCCGTGATATTTTTATTCAGCCCCAAGGCACTCAATTTCCAGTGCAGCGAACAAAAATAATCCCGAACTTGATTTGATTTCTGTGCACTGGCACACAATAGCCGGTGGATAGAGAAATGTCCCCGCAGTATACTATTCACATTGTAAATTGACAATGGCTGGCTGCTACCTCTGAGGCCACAAACGAATCTGTCCACCGCATGACCTTATTCAATAAATCTTCGCTTGATTTTCCTGGAAGAATACAAATCTTCTCCCTGTCTTTCTCCATCTACGGGCCTGCAGAATAATATCCAATTTGTGAAACTATATGCATCAGAGCAAATGTAATACTGGGGAACTACACAGTGCGATATTTTCTTAGCTTCCTTTTCTGTTTGATCCTGCTGTAAAAGTTTACACAGCGACGTTTTCCATTGTCAACCTTGCTTCCAAAGGAAAGAGGCAATTTGGAAAATAGACCTATTCTGTCGCAGCTCCTTCCTTGAGGAGCGAAGGTAATGGAAATATACGGTTGCAATTTCCAACTATTGAAAAATGCATAGAAATAGCTTTCAATTTAATATACATCTCCACCTCGTTTTTCCGGGTAAGTTTCTTCAGATCTTTACGCCTTTATCGCAACTGCGTGTCAACGGCGAAAACATGGGGCTTTTGAATGAACACGAACACGTACTGCACCAAAGGAAACAGTCGAGAGACACCTTCGAACGTTGGTTGTTGACGCAGTTGTTCAACCACCATTCAAAACAAAATGGTCATCGTCTTGAATTTTCAACTGTCAAGAATGTTCAGCAACACGCTGAACTCTCCACAAAGCCGGCACCGAAAAACGTGTTTCGCTTTCCAACTGCAATTCCCCAAGATGTTGCTTTACATCTCAAAGATGTCTTCTGCCACAAGCCCTGCGAGAGAGGAACTAAGATGGCCGGCAGTTGGCCAAATGAACTAGTCATGCGAAAGATGAATCAATTTACTTAATGTTTCTAGGCAATTTCCTGAAAGTGCCGATTTTCTAAACGCCGAGCCTCCGAAGGTTTTTACCTTTATTGCCTAGAGTTGTGCAATTTCCCCTCGGCCGGGTAATTTGTCAATCTATTACAGACGACTCTGCAACATCTCCACTGGACTGGCTGCATGTACGAGGCGAGCTGCACCGCTGGATATATCGGTCCCGGGCCGCACTTGCCTCTCTCTTTGTGACAGGTATTCGTCAGCACTTGCTTGGAACCAGGGCATCTGGGCGTTACCTCAACGAAGGTTCCTGCCCGTTCCACTCACTTTACGCTTGCTTTTTACTTGAAATTACACCGACAATTTTGTGGCAGAGAAACATCTCAACGACTGTGAAATGACGGTCCAGAAAAGCAAATGCCTTTGTGTGTCTGGAGCGAAAATGTGTTTCGACCCCTATCATGATGATCCCACTCAAGCGCCCAACCTTGCGTGAATCTCCCTGCGTGGAAATTAAAAGGCCCACGGAACACTCGATCAAAATGTAACGTTGATTTCCAGTGCACTCTGTAATAACACCACCTCTTTTCCCCTCAACTGTAAGCTTGCGTGAATGCGACCAATTTAGATGGTCTGAATGACAATTTAGTTGCCTATCATGGAGCAGAGTGAGCTAGAACATCCCATCTATCGTCCTCCTATCATTTCCGACCATGTTTTCATTACACATAATACCATTGTTTTCGCTCTGTAAATTTTTTTCCCTTCTGGAACACACCAAGTATCGCAAAACATGACAAGTGCCGTGACTGATCTGAATTACCAATTCATCATGCGCTTTACTCTCGATTTATTATCTGAAATCTCAGGCCCTGCGCTGTAATCAACATCCAAATGTGTGGTTGGCAAGTGGGACGGCGCACACTGGGCTTCTTTGTTCCTAATAACACGTTAAAGGCAGTTCACCTCTGCAGTAGTGGGTACAATGCCAACATTTCACAGAAACAGGCAATATTCAAATCTCCGATTAACATCTACCCCGCCATGATACACTCTTTGATGAGATACGATCTCTGCTAAATTGGATCCGATCAATGCTGGTTGGAGTTGCACATAAACACGACAACAACAATGTGGTATGCACCTCGAGAATGCTTTCAACTGTCCACTGCTGCAGAAAAAAGTTTCGAAACGTCAAATATGCACGAAGTGCCAAATTTGGGGGTCCGTTGAGCAACAATGAACAGGAAAACACAAGCAGCACAGACATCACAGTTGCACTCATTCCACAATCTGTTACTCTTGCTTACTGAAGGCAACAAATCAGTAGAGTGTGAGAGCCTGAAGATGCAGCCAAGTTTGAAAGGAAATTGGAATCAATCGTAGAGGGTTATTCACCTTTGCCCGTTCTCTGTCGATCTCTGCTGCCAAGGCCTGCTGAGGGTGTAAGCTTCCACCTGCTGCTTTCTAAAATGTCAAGTGAGATGATCTTTCAGAAGCAAGCACATTTATGTACAGACGCAGGACATACAATGAACAGGAAATTGCGCAGGAAGCAAAACGACTAGATGTGCAAAAGTAGAACATTCAGCTCATTCATTTCACCAATTATTCACAATCTTTACTGAAATATCGCGCTCGATATTCCCAGGGTTGTCATCAACTCTCAACCCAGCTGGAATAAGAGCGAGACACTTCAGGGTGCATACCCGTTCTTTTTTTTCAAATCGTTTTTGATCAACACAGATTGAGCACCAAAAAAGGCACAGCAAGCACTACACAGTTGAGCGACAGTGTTTCTTACGACGACTGTCCCTCAAAGACCTCGCACCAAGTGGAGAAGGAGCCTTGTCAAGTCGGGAGTCACTTCGAAGTTGTTGCAGCACAAGGTTGTGGCTTTTCGAAGGCACAAAAGGAAATCTAAACACGCTGAACTTCATGTTCAGACACCAGAAACAAAGCAAAGAAACCATAAGTGATGGGTGGGAAGCTACAACAATTTACACCCAGTGGTTCACAGAAGATAATGCGTATTATCTGGCTCTTTACGGCTTTAAACAACCGAGATGAAAACATAACAAGGCAAAAAATCAAATATTCTCCGCTTTATCCCATTTGGCAATGTGTACAAACGAGCTCGCTTTACACACAAAAGAGATGACTTTTATATCAATATCAGTAAAAACATGCCATTAAAACACTCGAGTTTCTCTGATACACCGCTTTCCCGATCTATAAATGCATTCAAATTATTGCTCTATAAAAATCCCCCACAAAAATTTTCGTTGCGTGGCAATTTCAATTTCATCTGATGCACATTAAAGGTAATTTGCAATTATTGTCCCAGAGTGCAATTATTTACCGAAAAATACCGCCAAATTTGGAACCGTGCCAGATCGGAGTTTGATGAAAACGAATGTAAAAGAACAAAATGTGCAAAAAAACATTCCTGATGAAAGAGAAACACGCGAACTCCCCAAAAGCATTGAAAAAAAGTAATCGCCAAAGAGCAATTAAAATTTCTTCTCAACATCTGTGGGCCTCTGTACACTATTCTCAGCAGCGAATAAATTATACAACCCACAACTGACAGTAGCAGATTTTACGGCTAATTATGTTGACATTACCAATTCTTCATCCCGTTTCATTTCGCGTGTTCCTTTATGCGATCAGTGGCAACGAGCGCGGCTTATTGGCACATTGATCAGTGCACCTGTCTGCCACCCACCCGCCCTTCCCTTGTTCTGCAAACCACACTGCATGTCGACCACAATTATTATTTTCCATTCGCTTTCTCTCCCCTTTTGTGGCTCTGAGAAATGATCCGAACCACTTGCAAGCGGCGGCCTCCCATTATTCCTTATGCTTCCCTGGCACAGGCGGGAATAATAAATTTCTAATGAAGGAGCAGACACGATATTCGTCTGCGCAAAATGTGCTCTGACAATGCACATCTTTAACAAGAAATTAACCAGGCAAACTGCGACGGATATTAACTCGTGAATAAGCTATCATTTCCTCGATTAGTTGCCATGGCGACACAGCGACTCGGATATGACAGCCAGTCTCTGTGTCTTCACTACCATTGATTGCCAAGATTACGCATCCTTTGTCACTTCTTTCTTTGCCGTGGCCAAAGACAAAAGCTGCCGAACAATAGCAAGCTTAGCGTTCACAAAAAGCTTCCAGCGATGTGTTTATCGCCAACGGGCGTTTGTGGGAGGCATAACCTGCTTTGTGCTTCAACAATGCAGCTTTTAATCTCATCTCAAAGCTGCATAATCGAGTGACTGACGAGTGAAGCTCGCGACACCGTTGACATCAGACATCGACAATCTTGCCATCCGAAGTCCACAGCTCCATCGGTTGTCTTTCCCTTTCCACACCCAAGACAACCACGCACCAAAATGCAATCGACCGAACACCAATACTCACCGAAAGAAATCAATGACATTCCAGATCAGCTCTCGACCGACACCGCATCTACAATCTACATCCATCCCCGGCACCAGACTAGCTTTGAAACCTGGTACCAAGAACAAAAATCGCAGGCACCAAACCTGATACTCACCAGATGCGCGGCGGTGGGCGTGAGAGGTGCCGCCCCAGCCAGGTAACTGGGCGGGTAGTGTTGGTGCATGTGCTGATGCTGGTGCATATGGTTGTGGTTGTGTTGGTGCATTTCAGCACGCAGATACGGAGGGGGACCAATGGCCGCAGCCATGTGGCGATCCTGCGATGCTAAAAAACGAGAATTCAACTCCTGTCGTAACAAGTCCTGACCTGCAAAGAGAAAACAAAAGACAAATATAAGCATGTACGTGTATTCCTTCGCAAAGAAGCGTCTGTGACGGGTTGGCTTCCAACATGTGTTGATCTAAAATTCCGTTGTCTTCAGAAAGTCTTTCCTTTGAAAGCTTTCGAGACTTTTGTTCATCTTCATAAATGATTCATCCCTTTGCGACTCATTTTCGCGATGCAACCTTCAAAATCTGAAGACGTCTTTGTCTTTTGTGTCTTCTTCCACTTTCCGCTCCTCAAAAAAACTGATAGGCCTATTATTGCAGCAGCATCTCCTGTGCAAAACTGAAAACCATTAAAGCGAGATTGTACAAATCAAAGCTTCCAGTTAATGAAAAAGCTCGTTCCTGTGTGAAATCTTTTTTCATACACGCAACAAATAAAGATGTGGATTTTCCTCAGAAGATGTTTGTCGACAAGAAATCGAAAAAAATGCTCATTTTCTCAAGGATTTTTGCCTGCTCGTTCCTTTCCCTCCCCACTTTTTGCAGCTGCGACTGTTGAGTGAGAGATCTTGAGTTAGCACACCATTTGGAAAGGAGGCCCTCTCCAATTTCGTATGATCAGCTTGGAGTAAATCGATGTAGTGTTATTGACTAAAGCTAGTGCTCAACAAATATTACAATAACCCGATCATCAATCATTTCGGGCCTTCAAATCGGAAGCTGTCAAATCGGGTTTGAGCGGGCGCTAAGGCTCCCGTAAGAAGGGGAGCTTAACCACTGTAACCTCAATTAAAAATATTGACGGGTCGTGACTATCTGTCAACTTTACATCCAGATCCCACTCAAATCCACACTTGTCTGTCGATCCATATTTAGCCAAGACATTTCTCAGCGCCAAATCACGCGGGTATTTATCTCTCTGCTCCGCCTGCAAGCAGCTTCGTGCCTTCCACTCAGGTTTTCCTCGCAGCTCGGATTATGTCTTCACAATGGAGGAAAATATTCAACTTCTTATGCAACCGAACATGTTGGAATTGATCTTGTTCCCTCGGTACGCTTTTCATGTCGGAACTGACAAAAGCACACGACGACGCTTGTTTTGAAATCCGTCCAAACATGGAAGTCTCGTCTGGCAGTCCCTTGCACGAAAAGCTTCAAAAAACAAATCAATCGCGTGATGAGGGTCCATTTTTCTCTTTGGACAAAGGCCTGGTGAGATCGCTGCGAGGTGCCAGGGTGAGATTTCAACATCACACTTGTGCAGACAAGGAGCTTTGCCACTGCCGTAGGTAAGGCTGCCTGCAGGCCTAATACACTGGTTTTCTGTCATTTATCATATCAGTTCGCAAGTCAATTTGGGGCGCTCGGTCTGCCAAAGTGAAAGAAAATTACAATGCACGAGGATTCCCGTTCCCTTTCTTGCTTCATTCAATTTTCATGCAAAATTGCGTTAGTTGGTTCAATTTTAGAAAACTGATTTTTTACGAGAAATGTAATGAACAAGAGCGGAGAATGGAAACCCTTCTCTCATTCAAGTGAATGTCTCCATCTAATGAAATTGTCCGTAATGTCCCCCATTACGTTGTTCACTATTCTCTCGGCGCACAATGCGCAGAAAACTAATTTTTGTCTAATAAATTCAATACATTATCATTTACATAATTTCAGCTTTTTGAAGCCAAGAATCTTATTTAATTAGGAGAGGACAACCGAGATTTACATTCCATCTAATCACGTCGTGTGAAATTGCATTTGTTTTGATGGCAGAGTTACGGACACGCAGGCGCACCCCGTTGCTTGCTTGGAACCCAAACCTACACATCTTTGCAGGTTAACAGAAAAGGAAGAACCAGATGCGAGAGCTCAAATGAGTTCTCGCTGATCAAGAAAACCTCAAATGAATGTAATCATCAAAATTGCATTCATAATCCTCTCGTGTTGATTTTTTTCTTGATTAAAAGTTATGGCTTCAAAAGCACAAGTTCTGCACACAATTAGAAATAATGATGAAGACCCAACTGTGCACTTTGCACCGGGCATTTAGCATTCATCAGGGGGCTGGAGAGATACTCAGATTTAATATCCCGCAGTCATGATACGGGGTGGGGCCGGCGATGATTCACTGCGATCAGCAGGAAAGCCTTTAATGCCCATTGTTCCTGCAGGAAAATGTGACACAGATTTGGCTCCCGCGGTGCCTCGTAATTCTGTCATCTGCCTCGATCCAACTGTTTCCGCGAAAACGGAATTCAATTCAGAAGGAAGCCAGTTGTCCACCAACACGCTTGTTTCCCTCACCCCACAAAGACCGAATATGTGTGCCTCCAGGAAGTGCTGCCACCTCTTGACCAACCCTCTTTTTCTTCTGCTCGCAGAATACTGATCATGCCCAATGTCCTGTCCAAGCTTTGCTATCAAAAGCGGCACTAAACAGCTCTGGGCGAACTAATACCTGTAATTGGGTTTTATTTCTCGCAAAGCTGATTTACTGCGCGTCGGGAGGGACTCTTGTAAAAGCGGCTGTAATTGTAGGAAAAATTCAAAGGCAAGATTAGACATTTATTGGGACAAGTCCTGCACCCAGCAGAAAAAGGTGAGTGTCTGCACGCAACCTGTAATTTACTTTAAAGTATTAACAACAGTAATTCCAGGGTAGACCCTGGCTTTGATCGTCCAAATTAATTACAGAGCCGCAGCAGCTCAGCCTGCGTGTCTCAGGTGAACCCAGGCCGAAGAAGTTTAGGTGTTCGTAAGCCAACCAATCTTGTAAGATTCCCTGCGAGAGAAATAATGAGATTTAGGCAGGGAATGCCCGGTGAAGCGCGATGTGCGTGCCTAGTGTTTCCTGCGTGTGCTACAATTATGGGAAAGTTCACGTCCTGTGGGAGATTGCGTCCCTGCGCACGGGAACCAGGGGCGAGCCGAGAAACAGAGCCGTGGATTAACAGGAAAGCCCATTCTGGCTGCGAGTGTCATTTTACCCTCAAAGCTCCCTTGAACAAGAACCATTAAAATTAACAGCAGCTCCGCGGATTTGTTTTCTGATCGGATTTTGTCTCATTCAATTCGACTCATCCTCTGCTGGGCCCACTTGGGAGGCCCAATGTATTCAGGTGCCTGACAAAGCCAAATAATATTTCAGTCGCAGATGTGTGCTCCAGTTTATTGGGATAGTGTTCCCTTGCCACAAAGGCAATGCAAATTTTGCAAATATCCTCAAATCCTCGGGGATATCAATAACCGCAGACGAGGTTAGATTGGTGGGACCCAGACCCCTCCACCCAGGCCTCCTATTACTGTTATTTGTCTTCATTTTGAATGCCGCAGAGACATGACAATGTCAAATATTAAAGAGGTGAACTGTTACAGAGCAGGTAGCCTGGATACTTGGCATGCCATCTGAGGGGAAACCGATCTCGATCAGAGATGCAAGACCATCATCTGCAGAATCAAAACTACCAGCTTGACGGCCATGTGTCACGTATGTTTGGACACTTCTTTTCCTGCTACACGTCAGCATTTGCCTGAGACACACTCTCCAGCAAAGCATCCTGATGAATGCAAATGAACTTCCTCTGGCTTTGTTGAAAGAAAAGCTAGAGGAGAAATGCATGATCATGAAACTGTTTTGACACTCTTCACCACATTTCTGGTGGATAACTGTGGGAGAGTCCCACCTGTGGATATATTTTGGACAAAGTACGAGGCATGTTTTTTATATTCCCGTTGTTTCGCCGATCTTGGGCCAAATTTTCCGCGGATTTTCATGCCGATCAGTACCAATGAAGGCGATCATCATCTCCTCATGTGCAGCGAGTGCAATGAGCACAATCTCAATTGGATCCCGAGTAAATTGAGGTCAATTTCAGGTCATTTGAGGCGACATGGCGACAGCGCGTCCGTTTCAATTGTGAGTGTTTGGCATGCATTTTGACTTGTTTTGCGTGAGTTTTTGGGCATGCCTGCAAGCTTTCCAAGGCTTGGAAATGGCAGACAAGCAGTGCAAATCTGAGCAGAGGGTGGCTCTTAAGTTTCTTGTCCATTCTGGAAAGAGGCCTTGCGAATGTCTCAGATCTTTGAGAGCAGTGTTTGGTCAAAGGACAATGTCAGAAACTCAGATCTGGTTTTGGCACAAACGATTCAAGAATGGTGACATGCAGACAAGCACAACTGACAGACCCAGGAGTGGTAGACCACGCAGCCAGCGCACCCAGAAGAACATTGAGGCGGTCAGGACTTTGCTGCAGGGTGATCAGAGAAGGAGTGTGAGGGAACTTGCATCAGAAACCAACCTCAGCGAGTCTGTCACTTTCAACATTTTGAGGAAGGATTTGAATGTGAGGAAACATGTTGCACGTCTTGTTCCAACTTTTCTGAGTGAAACACAGAAGGAAGTGCGTGCACAATTTTGTGATGAGAATTTGAGGCGTTGGAGAGGTGCACCAGACACATTTCTCAGCACCATTGTGACATGTGATGAGACCTGGATCTCCACATTTGAGCAGGAAACCAAGAGACAGTCTTCTGTCTGGTTGAAGCCTGGAGTGCCCTGCCCCCAACATCCAAGACGTTTGAACAATGCCAAAAAGACGATGTTGACCCTCTTTTTTGATGAACAGGGGGTGATTCTGGCAGAGTTTCTTGAGAAGGGTGGCACTGTGACATCTGAGAGGTTCATCAAGACACTCAGCAAAATGAAGGAAGCCATCAGAAAGAAGAGGCCAAAACTCTGGGCTCCATCTCCAGACGGTCACAGACACAATTTTATTCTTCAAATGGACAACGCCAGTCCGCACACCGCTCAACCAACCATGGTCAAACTGGAAGCTTGGCAAATCAGGACACTTGCCCACCCACCCAATTCACCAGATCTTGCACCGTGCAATTTTACACTCTTCCCCAAGCTCAAGGAACCACTCAGGGGGAAGGTGTTCAAGACTGTTGAAGATCTGCAGCAAAAGACACTTGAAATCCTCAGACGCATGCCAACTCAAGTCTTCTTCCAAGCCATCTCGGACCTCACCATCCACTGGCAAAAATGCCTCACCCTCCACGGGGCGTACTTCGAGGGTGCCCATGTCCCTGTTGACATTGAGACTTTTGAGGTTGAAGAAGTGTCAGAAGAGGAGGAAGACTGAATTTGCATTTTGGACATGAATTTTAGTTGAATTATTTGCATTGTTTGCATTTCGCCGATGTTGGCTGTTGAGTCTATTTCCAGAGTCATTTTATGCTTGCCTGTTCCTTGTTGGCATGTTCATTTCAACTTTGTTGGCACTATTGGCATGTTCTCAGTTGGCATTAAAAGTTTCGGCAAAAACCTTGGCTTCTTTCCTGAGAAATCGGCAAAACAACGGGAATATAAAAAACATGCCTCGTATCAAAGACCTGTTGATGTTGAACAGCATTTGGACAGGGTTCTTATTTCAATGACAAGGTCACTCTGAAAAGGTAAACCTACATTTGGGCCTTGTGTTACTGTGTGAAAATGATCAAGGGGTGATCACGACTCATCCCCAGGTGTACACAAGTACAGAATGAAGAAATGCTGAGCTCAGCAGCAGGAAATACACCAAGGTTAGTTTTACTGGAGGTATCTCGAAGATGCGTGACACAGACATCAACACAGATCCCGTCGTCTGACATCTTTCTTTATCTGGAGGCAATTTCCCCCTCGTATTATCGATTGGTCACGCCGCCACAACGTGAGCTTCCGTGCAGATTTGACAACCAAAGCTGGCAATATTTTTGGGTTCTGTCTTCGAGAATATGGAGTGGATCTGCAGCGAAATATTCCCCCATTGAGGCTCATTTGCAGTGATGTTTGGTTTAAGGAACAAGACCTATGTTCGATCAATATTTAGCACACCCAATTCAATCATACATCTCCCCGCAATGCAAACATATAGAATTTTCGTTTTCCTTGTCAGTGATTTTCAGAAGGCTCTCGACATGAAAAACACTTTCTGCAGCAAATATTGTCAATATGTGTGATTAAATGGACCAAAAAGAGCCTTCAAATGATTAGATTCTGTAAGTCTCGGCACTTACTTTAACACAGAAACTCCATTTGGTTATTGAATGTAACGTACTCGTATCAGGCGGATTCTCCCTTCTTTCCCTTGACTGCGCTGTTTGCATAATAAACAGACGCGAAGGACACGACGCAATCAGGGAAAGAATATCAACCAGTCTCCTGCCGCGTGAACCACACCAGCAAGAACAACATCACAATCCGACAACGACACATAAACCGAGATTAAAATCCTACCTGCGGGTGGTTTCAGTCCTGCCAACATTTACTCTGTTGGGTGTGGACACGTGTAATCCTGAAGTCCTAATGAAATACATTCATATTTCGAATCCGCCAAATCAAGTGTGAGGTCGGTAATCCGGCAACGTGTTGTTCTTAGACGCGGGAGAAGCGCAACAAACTTTTCCGGGGGCGAGTTGTGTAAATCCTGTGAGTCGAGCCCTTTGGCTGTATCCGCGCCAGATGATGAGAGAATCCGATGCCAAATCACTGGCTTCAAACTGCGAGCAAAACCCGAGCGAGAATCCAAACCGCAACTCCGGCAACAGTCGGGGAGACTCAGCAAGTGTGCGTCTGAGTTGTGAACAAACCCTCCAGATGAGTATTCCGCTGGAGGCGACAAGTTTTAATCCAGCGCAAGAACAATGGCTGGTGTAAACGTGAGATTAAACACTTGCTCGTCGATGTAAATGTTGAAACACCTCTGCTCATCAGTGGTTGAAGTAAGAAGTGTCCTACTCCATCAGCCCCAAACGCCACTACATGCACAAGTGCGCAGAGAGAGGGCTTTCAAGAGATGTTGTAGCTCTCGGCTCTGCCTGCGTTCTACCCGTCCCGCTTGATGGCAGAGCAAATATTGAATGGCTGCCGGTCGAGCGGTGGCTGCACGCCTTCCACACTGCACGCCTCCCTCACTGCTGCTGCGCTGCTTGCTCGCTTGATGGCAAATGATGGACCCCCGTATTGCGATCTATAGACCCTAACCCAATCGTGCTCGCTTGCTTTTGCCCGTGTAGTGGAGTGGTAATACAGTGTTCAAGTATTTAACTACAGTGATAGAGGGCCCCAAGGCTCTGCACTAGTGACAGCCAGACCAATCACACAAGGCACTTTCAGGAAAAGTTCACGCCCACATGTGACTCCAAAGACTCAGAAATCAGTCGCGCTCCCGAGGTTTGATACAATCTTAAATTTCAGCCCAGGTCTCTTTGGGGCATGCAGAATAACACGTAATTTACAGGCTTGGGTTCTGAACGAGAACAGCGCGGTGTGAACATCCCACAAGCAACTTTTCCTGCGTTGGCGCTACAAAGCGTTTCTTTTCCGCGGCTCAACGCGGTAGTTGATGAAACAGTGTGTCGGTGGGTTTTGACAGGACTAATCATAGTTAGCTCTCCCCTTTTGGCCTCCACCTCGGGAAGGGTGTGTGACTCCACGGCGGTGAAGTTGCCCTCACCTGAGCCTCTTGTGCCATGTACTCAACTCCTTCACACCGGATCCCAACAGCCTACTCTCATCTCCATTGACAAGCGTCTTGTCGTCTCGCAAACACCCAACAGAACTGCATCGAAGCTTCGTTCTCTCCGACATCAATTCAACGCCAGCTTATGCCAGTGGGACGTGTCACCTCCACCGCAGACTTGCACCCAGGCCGCACTTCACACATGTCTCGGAATTGAAATGGTAATCATTCGCAACCGTCGATTCACAGCGGCTAATCCTTCAAACTCTGGTCAACTCGGATAACGTGACGCAACTTCTCCAAGATGTCCAACCCTCTCAACATGCCTTACAACACGGAATCAAACAGGTCCCGTGGCTATGATTCATCCTCACGCCCGCTGCGTCACACGAACACAAATCTCCCTATTCTTGTGAAAACACAAGGCAGAGAGGCTTTCATTCCACTGTTTGAACTGCTCTTGTAAGTCGATGTCACATTGTGCAGGAGTATCAAAACTCATCAAGCTCCATGTGTATCCTCTGTCTACGATTGACGCATGTCTTCCACCAAATGGGGGCCGAGCTGAGATTTCACCGACAATGAGTTACGCAGGCCGCTAAAGGTATAATTCCGCGCACCGTACAATTATCATCGAAGGAAATTAAAGATTAACAAAAGTCCACAACCGGTTCAAATGAGTTCCTTCGCCACCTTACAGCACAAAAAAAATCACAATTACAGACTACACGGTGAAGAAAGCTCACAAACCCTCTACTGTAAACAAGTCCGCAAGGGATTTGCACCTCTGTGAACATTTGTACACTTGAGAATTCAACGGGTGCCAAACACTTCAAAATTCGTCCACCACATCAACAGGAAAAGTGAACTTGTCCAACAACCGAGAAACCCGACACCAAAATATAGGTTCCTTCAAAAAACACGCAAATGACATAAAACGCAACACAAAAGACAGTGGGTGATTGGTGATCAAGCCACGAGGCCCCACGGCGGCGCGATGCCTCGTGCGCTTCTGCGGCAAACAAGATAAACTCGGGCTGGTCCCGCTGCGCCTGCGGGACTCGAGTCCACGGCCTCTCACACCGCCAACAGCGCCCGCCGTCATTTTCACATTATGACACACAAGGCCCAGATATTTTGCCTCGGGACATGGACTGGAGGAGGTGGGGAATCTGTCCCAACAATAGGTTTCTGACCAGAAGCGTTTCCCCAATACAGAATGAAGCTCATATCCTGGGCGCTGTTGCCGGCAGGTTCTGCAGGGACCCGCAGGACAGTATTACTATTCCGGCCGTGCCTTGAGCGAGTGTTTGCCACGAATTAGAAGACACCGCTGGGTAAATTAGCGCCTTAATGAGAACCGTCGGCGGTCGTTTTGTCTCTAATGGATCAGAAATGGAGCGCACAACTCAATAACCGGCCCTCTCATTTCCTAAACATTGTTTTTGCATGACAAGCAAGCGTGATCTATGACGACGGATTCACGCTGTAATGAATAGGCGAAACGGGGTACTGCTGTCTTTAATCAAATACACCGCTGCGCCTGAAGAAATTGCCATAAACCGCCTCGAAGACCAGCTTCATTCGGAACCGACGCAGCCTGCCGAAACTGTCACTTTTCACAACTTAAACCTGCAGGACCGAACAAGGACATCTCAAGGTATATCCTGGTTTTCTCTAACAATTTTGCCCACTGATCTTTCGTGTCGACTGGCAATTGTCATGAACTTCTCTCGCTGATTGACATCGAGCCAAACATCACACCAGCGAGTATCATTTTCCTCAAATCACCACACTGCACGACTGCTGCATGACTTTGAAACAGCTCCTCGCCTGATGTCTCAGTTTCCCAGTGAATTCGTCTTGGCCATCTTCCATTCTGGAGCAGATTCCAGGAAATGCCTGCATACACGGAATCAGCTTCCCGGAATCTAATTTACCAGGCTACAAATTGGATTTTATGAACTTCTGGCGGAGAAGCTGTTGTCTGCAGTCCAATTGCAATTATCTCGTAGGTCGCTCGAGCATTAGATTAAACTACAATGTGGCCGACCGGAGGATATGACAGGGTTACCCAACACCCTTGCGCACTCTCCTCCAGCTGTCCCCGTGGCCTTCTCTCCCACCGCCGCCGCGTGGTTCTTTTGTCCCTGCAAACGGTACCTGCGGTTCAAATTTCAAGCTGAGGTTCAAATGCAATAATCACTCATATCGAGCTGCATCAATTGCCCTCGGCCGTCAGAAACGCATCAATATTGCATGACTCTCTCCCAGTGGTGAAATAGATAAATTGATACGTATTATACAGGTGGAATTGTGACAAGCACTAAATCCTATCCTAATAATAAATCAATACCAACAAATTACGGGTATTGCATTATTAACGATCGACGAGTGTGGTTTTGTATTTATATGGCTCTGTACTTGATTTGATCTGGCAATAATTTATCTTGCTTTAGTTGTCCAATACACGCAAAATTCGCACTCCAAAAAGTCTACTCAGTCCGCCAGAGATTCTTTTTTGCACCAATCAAAGATCGTTTCTCATGCATTGGATCAGTCAGTGATGAACAGACTGCTATCTGCTATCCTGGTTGACCGAATTGGAACTGAAATCATGGCTGTTCGTTGAAAGTAACGACGACGCAAAACAGCAGCCTCAGTCAGCTGGACAAAAACCAGCTGCACTGAAAGACCACCAACCGTACTGCACCTTTTCAAACACAGCGCCTGAACATCGAGATCTTTTTTGAAGTGCTAATCGATTTCAAAGGCCTGCAATGAGGAATAATTTGTGGTTCACAAACGGCGAAAATCTCAATCCCGTTTCAGATATTGACCAAGCTGTCACAATTTATCAAGCCCCCCAAAAGCCTCATGGAAAAAGGATGCTAAATAATGTGCCCAGTGTCAACAGTTATTACCGACAGAAAATCACTCTCAAATTGAGTCAATGGGGACCTGCAACGTACAATTTCAACTCGATTTGTCCTCCATGCGTAATGAGGCAGGGGCCGAAACCTGAGCGCATTACACAGTATTGATGTTCGGCTCAAGTTGCGACCACTAATCATTTACCATTGTTTGCTGCCAGCGTTTGTGATCACACGAACTCACCGACAAAAGATGCCAATTTCGACACACAGAGCAGCCTCTTTTTGATCATCATTATTTGCGCAATTGATTTCAGTCCCGATGTTCTCTGCTCATTTGCAGATTTTCACGTCTGAAGCAGGCTTGGCTTTCTGCAAGCGATCCTCGAACAACAAGGACAGTCACACCAGAAAGCGCTCGCAGCCATCATTCCAGCTCCTTTGCTGTGCGGCTTTAATCCACACTTACAACAGCTACTTTCTGCACCTAACAAGGGGAACTACTGGCTAATTTGGCGGACTGATTGAGCTTATTGACAATCTGCCTCCAGTATCACTTTCACGTATCAGTATCGAAGGCTTCTCCTCTGTGATGAATTGTCACTGATAACATGCAAATTCCATATTCGCTTCAGCTCGCGCAGTTAGAAATACATCATCAATCGATTGCTCCCCGTGCACAATATGACCGTAAAAGCTCAAAGTTTGGAGCCTACATGCACAGCAAGGGAGACCCTCTCTCTACAAACATCTCAGCATGTTCAGCAGAAGCGAAAAAAGCTGTCAAACTAAGAAGCTTCATCTTCTGCGTGTTGTTTTCCTCATGCCGTAACCGAGTTAAAATGCAATTATATTTGGAAAGGATGAAAAATATAAGCCCATCAGCTTACTCAAGTGAAATAATGACCGGAGGCATGAGTGGAATTCACAGCAGAAGATGCCGTGCTTATCACCGACATTCGCTGTGTTCCTTAAACTCATTTACAGCTCAGAAGCGTCAAAACGCCATTTTCATCTCGGTAATTGTATCAAGTCTCTTTTTTTCCTTCCCCATGAATCACAAGCATTTGAGTTTTTTTGCCTCGCCCCTGGGCATTCTCACTCTGTGCCACGAATTTCCAGGCTAATTGCGCGTAATAGACGCAGAGTGGAAATCAGTTGCAGCTGCAGAACACCGAGGTGGCGCGAAGGGGACAATTGAAACTGAAAAAGCTCAATAACAACAGCGCACTGATGGGCAAATCGCGTGTTTCACAAACACGTCGAAGCGCATCCACGTAAATCAGCACTTTGTTTCTGTCTCTATCAAACGCAGTGAACCGCAGTGCCCAGCTTGTCTTTCTGCCCGAATGCGCACTTTGTCACCAACAAAACGGAAGCTGCCAATATCCAACCTCCGCCGTGTCACTTTTTGTGATTTTCTGAAACATTCCACCTTATCTAACGATTGTTATTCTTCAATGGCACCATTGCTTCGGGCAGGAACCCGTGTCATCAATTATTAATCGAGGCAAAAACACTGCGCGCTGAGTGCTTTTCATCGGGACAAAAGTATACAATTTCTCACACCGCACAAAACGTTAATGGCCGGGTGCAGCAGCACATTAAATCCAATTGAGCCCAACGATTTAGCTGCCAATATGTTTAATTACACTTTTGGCATCGCCTGCCAGAGATTACAGGGGATTTTCTCACCCGGCACCCGCCTCGGCATGACAAGCGGCAGCCCGCGCATGCGTGCACACCAATCGCGACGCGGCGCCGCGGGAAGCGAATAATCTCCCTCAAATTGTCTTCCGCCCATTTGGACGCGGTCCCCTTTGTCTCCTTCAATAAGGATCAGCCCCACGCCAAACCGACCTCAAACGCGATCGATCTGTGGGTACGAGTGGCGGTGGCAAGTTGCTCGGGCGAGTTGGCGGAGTTGATAGATAAAAGGAAACGAAGCGACGACGACGACGCTCATGTTCCTTTCTCGAAAAGTGATCGTCATTGTGAGGTGCGCAAATATCATAGCGTGCTGCCAATCTGCTGGGATTTGTCTCCAGTGAATAAGCAACTGGTAATTAGCTCATGTCACTCTAATATGTGTGTCAATTAAGGGAAACGTGCAGCCCACCATTATCTAAATTGACCATTGAATGAGAGATTGTGAACAGCTTTGAGGCGACGGGGATGGGGTCGCATTTGAACTGACTGCCCCGGATCACAATCAGAGAATATTAACACTCACCCAAGCTATGAATCATGCGCAGTTCCATTTGTAACCAGCAGTGTCAAATATGATGTTCTGCACTTTGTCAATGAAAGCTTACAAAACTGCATGAATATCCCACAAAAATACTGAGCTTGTGTTTTCACCTGAACTTTTTGTGAAGCATAAAATAACATCCATCTGAACTTTACCGGGGCTGAGCAAATACGTGCAGCTTAATTGAACATTACTGCAATATTCCCTTTATGAAATGGCGTCCCCTTTTTACACCTGAGCACACAAACAGTCGTCAAAGCTATTCATGACATACAGAGAGTAGAAAAAAGTCCCAACTTTTATTGAATTTCTACATTTGACTCTATTGACAATTCACGCAAGGAAATGCTTTGGTTGTTTATTTTTTCACCATAAAACCTTGATTTATGCAATAAAAGGGAGCTGAATACGAAGTGTCAAGCACGAGGTTTTAGGAAGCCTATGAATTATTGACAAATCATTGCCGTTTGATTTTTCACGGGGACAAAGGCTTCTTTTTTCAGTTCCATTCCTGCCTCCTGTCGACAGTTTTAATGAAGCAAATACACGCACAACAATATCGCTGGCAAACACTCAATTTGCAGATCTGTTCATGTGGAGCGAGACTAAAAGCAACAAAGTGAATGAATATTGACGTCCACACAAAGCTCTGCTGATTGATCATTAATACAATTCCCCTTCCTCACATTACCTCTGTGCAGCCGCACACCCTCCACGCCTCCCGATTCTCCAACAGACTCACGTACAGGAAGCACCTCTCGCGACAACATTCCCAGATCAATCTGTGTGGCACGCCACGCGGCGTCCTCCGCCACTCGTCAGGCGACGCAGCGACAAAACGCTCCAGCTTCACTTTCACTTTTTCATGTTGTGCAGCCGTCAGAACATTTTCAGAGCACAAACGGTCTCGGGATAATTCAACATGAATCGCTCACCTTGATGACCAAAATAAATGTGATCAACTCTAATTTATTGAGTTTCCACGTGGAGCTGAATAAAACCTGGCAGCACTGGCTTATGGATCGTTTTCTACACGACACTGATGCGTGGATAATAGCAGCTTGTTTGCAGAAGACATCACAAACTAATGAAACCAGGCAGTTGTAGCTTGGCTTCAACAATACTGCCTATCAATATTAATCTGAACAGCTTGTTTGGGCCATTCTCGCTGTGATCCCGATTGATAACCGTCCCAGTGGCATCAAGCCAATGCAAAGGTGAGATCAAACGCAGGAAAATCCTCTCTGCCTGACGAAGACTTCCGAGTCATTAAACAAATTCGTCGCTGAATTTGCAAAGCGGCATCAATACTTGATGCTGGTTTATCGGCGCGAGTATTGTTCTCCAACATTTTAATGCAAACAAAATCCACCAACAGAGCTTGATAAAACACTATATGAGCCCGCATTAAATTTTTAATGAGGCACATCTCTTATTGAAGAGAACAAACAAACCTGCCACGACTGCCTGTGAGCTTTTATCGACTGCACAAAACATCTCACCTCAACAACTCGCTGAAATTTAAAACTACGGCTTCTTTCTGTACATGACACCAGACAAGTTTTGCCGGTTTTTTTTTTTTGCTCAGCAAGCTGCTGGAAGTTGATGACACACGAGCAACAAAAGAAAAGTTCACGTTCCCCTGCACAATTTTCCTGATGCTTGCAAACAAGCTGACGAACCCCAGGATATTTCGTTCGTCAAAGAAAATGTAACGCAGCACTTACTTTGTATGGAAGCGAGTGGATCCTGGAGTGGCGGCTGCCCTGGTAGAGGCGGAGGTGGCTGTGGAAGAGGTGGGGCGAACATACTGAAACAAAAACGCCACAGTGAGGTTCTCGACTTCAACAACACGTGTTCCTTCCACGTTCAAACTTCAGTGTGACTGGTACCTTGACCACAACATGCAGGAAATTGCACTCCCCTCCCAGCACCAGTTTGACAAGGTTTCAAAGCTGTGAAGGGAGGGTGTGTTTTTTGGGGGTTTTTTTCTGCATCAAGACGCACAAGCTGCGCGGCTGACCTGTGGGCGGGAAGCGGCTGCGCCGTCGGATGGAGAGGGTGGTGCGGCGGCGTCGGGTGCCCGCCGCCGCCGCCGGCGCTGCTGCTGCTCGGATGGTGCACGCCTAGACTGGGTGGTGTCCCTGACAACGGGTGCGGCCGCCCGCCATGGAGTGACTGAGGTGACGGGGTTATGCGCGCACTGAAATGATGCCATAAACCACAAAATCAGAAAGTGTCTCATAACGATCAACATCTGTCGTTCACTGTCGTGTGGAACGGGCCTGGAAGCAGTGGCAATCTTGAATCTGCAAAGCGTTGTTTGTCTGCAAAACGCAACATTTCTTTGACCGTACAAAAAGGTGTGCTGATACCCCTCCCCACCATTCCTCAGTTTAAATTATTTCTCGAACAGTCCAAAATCTTTTCAACAGATTCTGAAACATTTTAACTCGCGGGTGGAGGGAGGGGAGCACCAGCGCTCAGCACACGAAAAACCTAAGGGAGAGCCCAAAGTCTTGTTGCAGCAACAATCATGAAACGCACTTTTTTCTCAATGCAAAACGAGCACTACGTTTTTCAACGCCCCTGGAACTTCCCGAAAAGCTGCTATTGAGCTTGACTACGTGGATCTCCCAACAGTCAGTTTGGCACTGAAAGGCGTCTGCGCAAATGAAAAGAAATCCGCATGCCGATGTGGCCTGAGCAGGGAAACGCTTGGGTATTTATTCTTCTTCTGCAGCCAGCTGAAAGCCACGTCAAAACTGCTGTAGCTGAAGCCTTTGAACCCACCACACGAGAGGCTGTATTTGGTAATTGGAGGCAGCACAGTGAACAATGAGCGGGTCACTATGTTCCTCTCTGTAATTTCTGTGTGGCCCTGGAGGATTCATTCTGTACAGCCGTCCTAACCGTTCCTCTGCTGGTGCAGTGAACGCCACAAGCCAGGAGAAGCAGTGGATCTCCGCTGCCTAATTCTCCTCTAATCCCTTTGTGCCGGTCTGTAATCCAGCTGTATAATCACCGTGTATTGAGTAGCAGGTCTCAGCGGGTCACTACTGGGAGTGGGGCCAGCGAGGGGAGCCCACACCTCGCCCTCGCCTTTGTGTATCCGCGGCAGTCACGCACAAGTCTTCTCCGATGCAGAGCCACGTCTCGCCGAGACCTCCGTAACCCTCCCCGCGGTCGCACCGCCGGGAAATCAAGCCGCTTTCTAAATCAATTCCGCCAAATTGGACGAATCGTCTCAACATCTGAACCCGTCCCCAGGGACCCCGCGTCTAATTCACCGCCACCCAAAAAGCACAAAATACCATTTTAGCTGACGAGTCGGGTCAAAAGAGCTCGTACAATATGCACACAATTTAGACAGTTGTGCCTCGTTCCATGTAAAGCTGACTGATCAGCTTCCGTCTCACCACCGAGCTGAGCTTTTTGTGCATGATTCTTTCCCCCGCTGCAGGACAAACGAAGAAAGGTTTCCAACATCATGTCAAACCATTCCGTTTCTCTCACTGTTGATTCACTAAAATGCACACCACGTGTGTGCGTCTGACCGTGGGTCTATAAAGATGGGGACAAAGCCCACGGGCTGCTAAATTCACATCCACAACTGTTCCCGGAGTCCCCGGTCAAAAAGTGGATGTAAATCCGGGTTATAGCCTCCATAATTCTTGGGCCGAATCACCAGCGGTGTCCACATTTATTGGATTTAGACATCCAAGCGTGTGTAAATGCACCTCTTATTTTTATGAGATCCTATTCTCCGCAATGACGTGTGGGACCTCATTGTACGTGCGTCTATTACTGCGATCCTTCCCCTTTAACGACGTTTGTTCCAAGATGATAAAGAGCCAAGGGACCCCTAAGTCGCTATAAATATTGCCGCCGCGATTATTAACTAAGTCCGCGGTCCAACATAAGAAGCGAAGGCCATGTTCCAATGCTCCCCGAGTGATCAGTTATGGGCGAAGATTGATATGCGGGAGAGTAGTTAGAGGGGACCTAATGTTGATCTGGGGACTACAGAAATGGCACAGTTATGGCGCTCTAGGCCCTACTATTGTCTTCAGAAATAAGATAGTGAAACGTGCTGGCTCTCCTGGGGACACTATCTGTGGGCGCTAGATTGCCGGCCGGGGGACAAGGCTCTAAATTGAATAATATTATCTCCCATACAACACACAAGAACAAATGGAAAGCCTTCGGACAAGCCTTTAAGGGCAGCTTCAGAAAAGATATTTGTTCTTTGCAACTCTTGACATTTCAGGATTGCAGGCAAGTGAAAGTCCGACACCGAAAGCAACACCGACGCAGAGCGATATCTGCTGCTAATTGTTTCCTTTCAAATGTGTAGCGACGACTTCGTGCCTATTTCCTCTGACATTTCAAAAACACTACAATTGCGCACGCGAGTGCGAAGAGATGAAATTGATCATCTGAGGGATTCCCAGCCGAGCTTCACCGCACAAATCCTCGTCCCAAGAGGTGAAATCTGAAAAGCTCTGAGCAAGCACTCCTCCCTCCTCGAACTCCCCAACCCTAAAATCAAAGGAAACACTTAATCCTCCAGTTGTTGAGGGCTTCCCTCTCAAAGCTGCTATTCACAGGGGCAACCCCTTCCCTGCGTTCGCAAGCTGTCTGGAGAAGCTCCGATGAATTGAATGTTTAATAGCGCGGGGAGAGGAGCGCAGCGCCGAGCTGTGTCATCTGAGTCGATGCCATCATTCAAGAGTGAAACTCTCAGGAGATGAAGGATGATTGGAGACATCATGTTCAATTTGCGTGAGCCGAATGATTTCTCGCCGTCAGGGGAGCGCGCTCTGTGAGGAAGGTCGGCGGCCAGATACAGGGTGGGTAAGGACAGAGGGTGCGGTGGGGACTTAGGGAATACGACGATAATCCCATAATCCCACCACTCTTTTTCTCCTTTATGGTCTTGAAGGCATTTTCTTTCCCACGGAAGAAGCGCCCGTCGATGCCCACAGATCTGGAGGCGCGCGCGGTGAAGAGAAGCACTCGCAGCGGCCAAGCCGAGATCCAATTCTCCACCGAGCAAAATGAACATTTGCTGCGTGAACTCTTCCGTTTGGCAAATCAACTATTTATGAATGCCCTCCAAACATCAAAATGCCAAGAGGGCAAAGGTGTTGGCAAAGAAACCGCTCCACAATGTACTGACCGACAAACCCAAAGAAGGCAGGGAGGGGAGGGGAAAGGAAAATATCTCTAGCTTCGAGAAAAGCTTCTGACGTATTATTTTTGCATCAAGAAGCAGTCACTGTAATAGCGCAATAATCATAATATGGCGAAGTAGCGAAAAAAGCGCATATTACTCATGACTTTAGACATAAACATACCGCATTCTTAGTTACCTGGTAATGTATATCATCTTGTAAACATGACAACAGACACTCAACACATGTGTCATTCTGTATTAACATCACTCCACATGATAATCAAAACATTTGGGCAAAAAAGCGAGATTGGCACAACGTTTTGCTCACCTGCAAATACCCTCGTATTCGCTGCGTATCACTTCACCACAGCATCGGCGCATCTTGTGCGAGCTGCTTTTCCTCTTGTTTTTGCTCCGCGATCCTAACAAACCCTTCAGACAGTATCGTGTTTTTGCCTGGCATTTCTTTGCCAAAGAGCAGTCGAAGAGAAGTGAAAAAGAGGACCTGATGCTTTCTTTGTCGAGTGCTGCGCTGTTCTCGCCAACAAAATATTTACTCGCTGGAAGACAGCATAATTCATTGAAAACACCTTGCGCATCTGAAGCCACTCGAAAGACTTATTTCAGCAATAATCATACACCAGGCTCGAGCCTGGCCTTGGCAATCGGAACTTTTATCAATTACAAGTTCATATTACCCCAGCAATACCCTCATGTACCCCCTTGGCAAGCCTATATCCACAAACTGAAGCAGTTGCAGGCAAAAATGTGCGCAATCAGATAGGTGCTAAACGCTTCTTTATATTTGCAAGGATGCGTGGAATGAGCTATCCCTTATCCATACCTCCCTCCCTGACGTAGTAATCCCACGGCCCACCTCGGACGGGACCCACCGCAGTCGGGAGCATACCTGGCACTCGGCCTCTCCACTGTACACAACTCAATTTTTGCCGAGGCGATCGCTTAAACAAGTTGTCTCAGTCTAGTATCATATTCACGCAACAGTTAAAGTGAGATGAGGAGATCCCACATAGTACCCTCGGCGGAGTCAGATAATAGATAGCTCCATCTCCCCTGAAGAACAAATATTGGCAAGCCTTGAATAACAGCGCTCCTGTACGCTTCTCAGCAGAATGTATAAACACAGCACCTTTCATCTCCTTGTATCTTCTGCTTTGCAGACAGTCTCATTTAATAAACTTGCCGAGGAAAAAAAGAAACGGCAAGAATTATTGCATGCAAATGTTCTTGCAAGCAGCATTTATGACGCATTAGCTAACAAAAACCTGGCGAGAAAATCTATCGCTCCATATTGCAGGAACGCTAATGGGATGTTTTGCGCAACTTCTGCAGGTAAAATAAAACAATCTACGACTGCGCCGGTAGGTGTTACTGCAGCACAACACAAAAGCAAGAAATGTCAGAATGTCAAAAGAAAACAAGACACCATTTTCAAAGTTCTTTCTGGAACGTCAGCCAATGCAAGTCAAAACATTTTCACTTTGCTTTCCTTGAAGTTAGAACCTGCTGCTCTTTTCTGGTCTTTTTCTCCCTTGTCCGGAAAAAAACAAACGAGACAACAAGACGCCTTGATCTGTTTACCTGGGCCAACTGGGTCTCCTGTCGTGCAGCGAGGCCGGGGACTGGTCGCGGTGGCGAGAGTCCGGTCGAGACCCGCTCAGACCGGGCAATGGCTTCGGCAACTCGCGAGACAGCGGCGTCAACCGACTGTGTGGATGTGGCAGCGTTGGCGTGTGGCTGTTGCTTCTGCAAAGACAAGTGTGCGTTGTACTTAAGAGCTCTTTCTACACCTTTCATATTTTCGCCAAGCTGAGCATTGCAAGAGTCGTACCCAAACGCGACAAATCCCAGATGAGGTGCCACATTGAAGGCATTGCGACCCTTTTCCCACCCCCGCCGCGTGATCAAGCCCCACAACGCGACGTGGTTGAACTCACCTGGGTGTGGGTGTGGAGAGAGGTGTGTGCGGCTTGGAATGTGTAGGGTAGGGTGCGACGGATGGAGACGATGTGAGGCTCGACACCGACGTCGTCGTGACGACTGTGGATCGGGCGATGGACGATGAAAGCGATGTGGTTGGAACGACACCTGATGGAACTGAAAATCAAGCAACGCGTGGTCACGTTCGACACAAGTCCAGAGAATGGTCATACAACCGAAAACCTTACGACAGTCTCTTTGAGCAAATCGCGAGACTGATAACTTGGCCGCACGTACCTGATGCAGGAGGATGATGCGGAGGATGGTGAGGATGGTGGTGGTGGTGAGGTGAGTGACTGGAAGGGTGGTGGTTGTGCGGCGTCAGCGGGCGCGTGTACGCGCCGTGCTGATGCGACGTGATGTGCTGCGGCGTGAGCGCCGGGTGTGGCGACGTGCGCGACGTGACGGTCGTCGAGACGGGCGTCGACGTGAGCACGCCGTTACTCGTGACTACAGCACCAAGCGACGAGGATGACTTAGATAGCACCGGTGAAAGACTAGGACGAAGAGCACCGTCACCTGCAATGTGGCAAGTTTCGTTGAGTCGCCTGTACATGTAAATCCTCTGATCTCACCCACAAACACAACACTTTTTCTCTGCCGCACATACCTCAGGTCCCCCCACAGCGATCCGGCGATACACGAGCAACAAAGTACCAAAGGAATGAAAACTTCCACGAGTACAATTATTTCACACCACTTGCACTTGAAAAAGGGCGATGAGCCAAATATTCGTGATTGACAACCCCATGACATATGTTTTTTTTTTTCTCCTTTCTCTCTATCAACATATTTCTTCACAATTTATGCCGAGCTCCCCTGGCAGGTGTAACAAAATAAGGCAACAGATCTTTCCATCAGCAACACAACACACCCTTCCCTGTTCATGTGATCACCACAGCAACCTACAGTTTTGATGAGATACCAACTGACTGTGCAAACAGAAGATATCAAATGTGGCCTGGTTGAAACAAAAACGACCAATCCGTTTGTGAACCTCACCCACGTCGGGAAGTCACACGTGTATCTCTAATTATTCTGCAGCTTCCTTTTCGCACGGATACTCCTTCCCCGAAGATGAGCTCATTGTGTTCAATTTTTAGCAACGAAGGTGCAACTGACCCCCTTTCTCCAACACACACAGCACCTGCACAAAAGAGACAACCTTATTTTCAAAACTCTCCTGATTCCTCATTCTGAAACCCAACTGTACCACAACTTTCGATTCTGACGTCTTCTTTTGGGCCAGGTAAAAACTGTTTGTGCCAAACTTGCTCCCACACACCCTTCACGAGGTACATCATCATTTCAATTTCAACCCAACAAAGGTGTGCTGAAACATCCATGTCCGGAACAATCTCTCTGGTTGCGTGTCGCGCTGTCGCTTTCTGCAAGTGTACGTTTGATAAGTGGCTGTGACCTCGGTGGCCCCGACACTCAGGACCGTCGCCCGACCTTTCACCAGGCGACAGATGTATTTGCACACGAACAATGAAATTTCAAAAATTTCATGCGAACGTTGTTCCCAAGCAATGTTGTCCACCGTTTGTGTGTGAATCTCAGCCTTTTGTAGTTGTTGAAGATGACAGTCGAAGGTCGAGTAACGTACGTACATCAATAGATCTAGATTTCTTTATCACCGTTCTTTAGACCTGCCCAATTCACATCGTCCTTGCGAGTTCTGGTGCAAAGAGAACTGGGAACAAGCTTCATGATGTTGCGGTATCAGAATCACCCAAAGCAAGTGCGAAAATAGATCTACGTTTCCACATCTGCAGGAGGAAATTACGAATGTTTCGAAGAATGCTCTTTTCATCAAGAAAAGCCGGCCAAAACACCTTTTGCTCCCAGAGTGACTGGCACTCTATCCCTGTGCGTGTGATCCACATGCTTTTGAAGTGCTCTTGGCAAGTCAAACTTTCTTCAACATATTTGGTCACAAAGGAGTCACCCAGTCATTCCATCCATCTCTGTATCCAACACTTTCACAAGGTATTCTCATGCAATTTACCTGTTGATTTAACAAGCACAACAACACAACTGCTCTGTCTGTATTTGCATCTCACGAGAAGCTCTTTTGAACACACTCTCTCTGAACGACAGGCGACAAGAAACGAGAATGTTTGTCGAAGGGATTTCAGGCATTTTTTTTAAATATTCACTTTGAGATTAAAGCCCAAGTGAACTGCTGAGCCCACTTTTAACGCATTTACTACCACCTAAGTCACTTTCCCCACTCCAGAATCGTGACAACATCTATCACATTTCAATTTGAATTTTTCTTCACTTGGCACTTTTAAGACTCAAATTTTGAACATCTTGTTGAATTTTGTCGTCGACCTGCAAAACGTTCTCGAAGTTTCCCAAATAAAAAAGTTCTTACCTATTTTGGGATGGACTGCATAGGGCACTGAACCTGCGTCTGAAGCCTGCAAGTAGAAAGAAACAGCATGTCTGAGTTGATGAGTCTGGCAGAAGTGCATCACCCCCCATAACTTTGAAGTTTCAGGAACAGAACCACACTGTGACCACAAGCACAAAACGACAGAAAGGCTTATTTCTTGACAAAATTCGAACAATTTCCTATTGTCAAGACTTCGAGCGAAAAAAATCAATGTCAAGTGTGGTCTGGAAGAAGAACACTTTCATGCAACAACAATTCATTGTGTGCTGAGCCTCGAAGCAATGTTACCCACGAATAAAAGTCATCAGATATAAAATGAATTTTCTGTCGTAAACAAACAGCCCACATCACTATCTGGCCTCAGGAAAAGCAATTCTCAAGTGCCAACTTCATCGCGAACATCCAACGTTTGGACCACGACTTCTTTTCAACTTGGGTCATGTTTCAATTCTATCCTGCACGGCTTTTCAGGAAACACGTTTTGACAGCGAGAAATTTCACGACGGGACGCAAGTCAAGCAGAAAGAACATTTGCACACACAGGACTGCACACCAGTTTCACACAGTCGCAAAACAATAACCGCGCTCAAACCACAACCACAATGGCTGTGGTGTGCGTGTCTCTGGTGTGCAATCTTCAGGTTCCTTTGTGTAGAAAGGAAGTGCACACGTTTGAGTCGCCTCCAGGTCAGTCCACAATGTTCGGTCTCCGAGCCACGTTCAGACCAAAGAGAAGCAGCCTGTTAACACCGGAAAAAACATAAATTTGTAACTTCTGCCAAAACGTGACCAACCTCGGATGACCTGCCTTCAGACTTGACTTTTTATCTTCTGACCTCTGCCCTTTCTTCCTCAGGGCTGTGCCACTTTACTCGCCGTTTCCTCTGTGCATTTGCATACATGATGGCGCACTTTCAGGCAAGGAGCGATGATTGCGGACAAGTTGTGTGTCTCACACTGTGTGAGTAAGGCTCAGCATGTCGTCCCCAAACACGGCTTCAGTTTCAAATGAGATTCCTTGCGGCGTTCTTTTTCGGTCAACCAACGAGCTTGCAAGAAAAGAAGCCTCGTTTTTGTTCTGCCCGCCCAACAACTGGGCAACAAAGGTTCGGTCAAGCGTGGATCAACAGGGTTTTGCCAAAAACCCAACGAACTTGGTCGGTGGTTCGGTTCAGAGACGCAGAAACGTTGGTCATGGAAATCGTCCACATATTCACGCACCCAATTCACCCAAGACGAACTTTCAAACTCGAGAGCACATCAGTGCTAAACGGCTTGCGCTAACATACCCTGTCGATGGCCTCTGAAAAGTTATGTTCATAAATTAGGCAGGGCACATTAATGTATGGCGCTTTTATAATTTTATGGTTGTTCAAAGCCAAACAGAAGCCCATAAATGTCACTTATAATTACTTTTATAACTGCCACATAAATGATGAGCTTGTATCATTTGTAGGCGGTTGTGCCAACAGACATATTTGGACGCTGAAGAAGACCGAAACAAGTGTCACCACGCCAAACGCCCTCCTCTCCCACCCCGCCAAACTGAGGATTTTGTACAAAACACGATATGATACACGATCGTTCAGCATACACTGTTCGCATGTGTTGATACTCAGACCACTTGGCATGAGGCAGTCGTATCAATTTCTGTTTGCATGTTACGTAAATCCTCTTGTTGTGTTTTCGGCAGACCACCCACAAAACACAATATTGCACAATTTGTTCTGCAAACCTACACTCGCAACAAACATCAGAGTTTTTTTTTCCACGAGACAAATTCAACAAATGAAACGTTTGGAGCTGCTCGAGTGACGTCTAGATTGAGACTTCACCTTGTTGGCCACCTTGGGTTGCAGTTCAAAACACATTTTCAAAGATTCAATCAAAGCACACCTGATGAGTCACGTCCGAGGAAACTCCGCCGAGGGAGCTGTGCACCCTCTTCACACATCAAATATTCACAATATTGAACCCCCTCCTCTCACTGTTGCATGCTCAGTACGTGTGCCTTGCATAAATTGCTCGCGGGAATTGTTTTGTATTGAATGTGTGCAATTGTCGTTGTCACAGTTGCATCACAGTTTCTATGGACAGGATCGATGCACATTTAACGCCTGTGCAAACGTAATGTGGGAGATTCTGTATTTTCGAACAAAGTAGCTTCAGCACCGCCGTTCGTACGCTCTCTTTTCATGATAACGCCACCAAACGGTGCAGAATCTCGTCGTGAAAGATGCTGTCATGAGAAGACAAGGCGCTGGCACTTTATCCCTTGAATCGTGCACAAACCATCTCATTCGGCAGCACGATGAAACCACTCTCTTTCAAAGCAATTGTTTTTCTTCAATTCAACGTAGCGGCCACGGAGACCCTTCACTTCGCGGTGAGCTTACCATTCTGCGAAGCATGTTGGCGAAGCTGGGGGCGGTGGCGCCAGCAGCGGCGCCTCTGAACGAGGGTGGAAGCGACGGGGGCGGCGGCTGCGCCACGGCCACCCCGCCGCCGCCCAACACAAGTCGCGCACCTGCCGCTTCACGTGCCGTTTGCAGCGCCTCGAAATCCATCGCTCAGATCCTCCACACAACAACAACACCGTGCACGCCGTTCCTTCTGCACTGCACGTCTCGCTGAGGGGCAGTCGCGCCGACCCGCAGGTTGCCTCCTTCCACGAACACGTCTGTATCACAAATCCCACTCTTCCGTGTGATACCTGTCTGTTCCAATTTCAACTCACTGGATATCTGAGCACAATTCCGACTTGCTACACAGTAATCCTTCTCTGTGGAATTATGAGAACTATCAATTTGCCTTTAACAACTTTCAAAAAGGTATCCATGGCAACCGAGAAATAAGCTCGTCTACCTTCTCTCTCAACAGCCAGGAAACTACCAGCTATGCGCCACAAAGCACAGTAAACGTTTCGCAATATCCATCCAATGCGACTTTACAAAGGCCTCCGCTCCAATGACATCAAGCCTGTCAAAATAACTGCCAATATCACTTAGGTGCATTATGGACTTGTTTAGGTAAATTATATTGACAGCCAGCATCCACGGCCACACAGACCGAAAACAACACGATAACGCCAATTATGGCACGGGTATCAACAGAGCGAGTTTTTCATTATTTGGCTTTCGATCGGCTGCACTCGACTCACTCCTCGTCTCCCACCTCACAGTTTGGAATTCGTTTAACGATCCTCCCGGTGCTGTTGCTGTGTGTCGCGTTACCTACTATCGATGACCATCACACACTCTGCTGCTCTCGTTGTGAAACTCCGGGTCCTCTCGACCTGAACCTCCAACGTCAACGCACCTGGCGCGAAGCCATTGTTTACACTTTTTCCTTGTTCAGTTGCGTCGACCAAACTCCACGTCGCGGCGCTTGCACGTACAGCTGGGGGCAAAATGACAGGTTCCTCCCCTTGATGCTGCGTGCGATCTCTTCAGTTGAAACGCGCCTTTGCACGAGCGAACAGGCGAGTCGGGTCCCTGCAACCATCCATTCAACACACTCGTGCAGTTCCTGACGATTTCATTTTGTTTGGTTGCAAAAAAGCCTGCACGCACACCTGTGTTGTGAGAATAGGGCCCTCGATGCAGGGACGCGTTTACCTGGCACCATCAGATCAATTGTTTGGGCAATTCGATTTTTTTCCCGCACAATATGAATACTTCATGAAATGAACTGCAACAAATGCCACGAGGTGTGCCTGTCTTCACACTACGTACCGTGTTGTTAACCAACAAAATGTCTCTTGCCGTGAGCTAACAACCACGCAAAGGTTAAATAACCTGTGGACATGTCACCGTGGGGACCATGTCGTCATTCTCGCCGCCGTCGGCAACGCCAAGTCATCATACGTCATTATAAACTCGCCTGCACACCGCTATTACTCGTCATTCTGACCACAATGTGACCAAAATTGTATTTTAACAAGGCGCACAATCACTGGCAACTTATGGTGTGTGGCTCAGAGCTATGATGTAAAATAATTGCGAAATAGGTGGGGCCCTCGCTTGGCCTTTTGCTGCTGTTGCACATTTGGGCAAAATATTGACCTTTACGTGACCATGGCTTGGAGCTGTATTTGGCGACATTGTTTTCTTTGGCCGTTCAGAGTTCTCACATGCCTCAGCCTGAAGGTTCCACTGCATTTGCCACTGAATTTCCCGTTTCTGCTGCGTTTTCTGCGACAAGCAACACTGACGACATCCGCAGCACGTCTTTGCCAACTTCGGGGCAAACTGTCCACAGTCTTGGACTCCTCCAAATGCGGAGACAGATGTTTTATGGGGTGTTTCATCAAGGTTAATAAGAGTATCTGGTCGACAAGATGTGCGCACTTGAGAACATAAATTAGACAGGTCTGCAGTTTAATGGCTGTCATTACAGGCACAAAGAGATGACACCCAACTGTCCACTAAAGCTTGTGTAATGACACCATAGGTCAATGTGTAAAAGCTACATGGGTCACTGAGTAAGAATACGTGTGCACACAAACTGGGAGAGACTCCGGTTCGAGTTGATAAGAACACAGAAGGACCAGGTGCTGCCTTCTCCGACCTTCTGCGTGACCGCGTGCTTCCATATTTCATGTCTCACTTTCACAATAGAACGAGTCACTTCGTGATGACCACGCCAACTCGGTGGTCTCAGGAGAAAGCGTAACCAGAGCTCAGATGCTCAAAAGCCATGGTCCGAACAAGGTCTCTCAAATGTGTAGCTGTCAGTCTCGTGTAAAAACCACCTGGCAGTGACCCAGGAAACGACTATCATCTCCCATCAGGGACCAGCCTTTCACTAATTATACACCCATTTCCAATACATCACGTCAAGAAAAACATCCATATTACCTGCTTTCCATCCCCTGGGTTCAAATGACCACTGCAGAACCCTATTCTGTCGTTGATTTACAAAGCTTTTGAAGCACTAATTGCAACAGAATGACCATTAAGTTGCAAATCAGAGCTCGCCCAGCTCGGTCATTGTGGTAATTTGATCAACATCAAATTTCAAGGGCATTTGCCGATCAATATCTTCAAAGTACACAGATTTACGAAAGCCTGTTCAAAATTTGAATAACAACAACCAGTTCCCGTATGGCGACTGTTGTGGCAGATGGTCAAGATAAATATGAACACTTTCAAACACACTTCGTGTGCTGTGTCAAATCTCGCCTGCATGGCTGAGATGTGAAGTTTGCGGTGCATGCCACGAAAGAATGACAAAAAGGGCACAGCCAATGTTCATGACAGGGTTTTACTTTCACCAGACATCAGGTGCCCCGCACTTTCTGACTGAACGTGTTGACAACTTTTGCAAGGTTGCAGCTTCCACTCAACCAAAAGATCTTTCTGAAACGAACACAGGCAAACATGATTCAAAAAGCCATTAATCATAATTCATTTCCATACCGAGAGAAAACCTCATCTCCTTTGCAAAAGAAGCAACAAGAAACCGCATCTCGGCAATCTAAAACGTGTAATTAAACCCAAATGCTATTAAAAAATCAATCTCCTCCTGATGCCTTGCCATTCAAAAGTGAACTCATACCATATTTATCTCCATTTCCATTTGCGACTTGGGCTCACCGAAACCCGATATGTTTGTCGACTATCAACTGGGTTTGGAACTTTGGAAAACACATGTCTCTCCACTCGAAACTAATGTTCCTTTAATTAACCAAGACACCAAATCCACTGTTTTGCTCTTCTGCGAAAAGTTTTGTTTGTGAAACCAGGTTAAAACTACCTTTCAAGCAGGTTTTTGCAAAGATGGAAGCGGCGGGGAACCCTGGGGAGGGGGCTGTCAAACAATCGGGTGTTTGTTCGCCTCGGAGCGGTGACGTTTGCGAGCACACAATAGACACATCTCCGCTTCAAATTACCACCATTCACATTACTTCTCGCAGCATATCACTTTCACTCAAAGGAAAACTTTGAGAAGTTGCCTAGAACTTAATGTAATACTGTGAACACATTATCAAAACTCCAGCAAAATGTCTCTTTGTGCGAACGGCAAACAAAACTTGGATTCAGCGCCTTTGAAGTCATTCAAATTATTCACTTGTTCACCAGGAGAGAACACCTTTAAATCTGTTATTTTGATATGCGGGGCTCGTTTTCTGTTTCATTTGCGGAACAAACCTTCACCAAATTTTCACCCTATTCAGCCCGGGTGCAGCGGGCTGAGCTGAAGCTCGAGCGGAATACAAGAAACGCATTAACCCGGCGCTGTGTGCGAAGAATACAGACAGGAAATTGCCTCGGCTTCAGAAAATCTGTCTCTGCAGCGACTGCTGGGGGAATCTTTCTGCAGATATGCTTCATCGGTGATATTGCCAACATTTCCTGACTTTGTTTGCACTATCTCGATAAAGAAGCAATTGTTCTAGGAGGCCGTGTGGCCTGTGCTTTGTTAGGTAACCTTGGAAACATAAGAATCTTGCTATTTCCCTGCAGTTTTCTCCTCAACAACAGAAAAGCACTAATATTCACACTAATAACCTGCAGTTTGTGTAAATTGCTCCCCGGCTTGTTTTGCATCATTGCAGGTTATGCGAGAAAGATGCTACAAATTATCCAATGACTTTCTCTTCTCCAAATACTTCTCAGTTCAAAAAGCCCCATCTTTTTATCCGGACGCAAAAAGGTCAGAGCTGTTGTGAATCATCTGCCTGTTTTCAATCTTTTTAGCACTTCGTTCGCCACGAAGGTGAGGCAGAAAGGAAGACAGAAGGCAAAAATACGAGAACAAAAACACGCACGCTTTGTCGGTGTTACATTTCCGACAAAAAATCGGTGTCTTGTTCAGTGTTGTCACTTCAATCTGAAGTGCACCTGCGGAGGAAATTAAAACTACTCGAAAAAGTTTCATAAAATTTTGCAAATTGAATGCGTCAAACTCTTTTTGCTCGCTGCTTTTGCAAAAGTAATCTGCAAGCCTCTTGAAACTGCCGTGCTCCAGACCTTTTTCTCTTGCAACAAGAGATCAAAGACCAACGAGCCCGCGGCACTGCACAGCAGCAACATGCACGGTTCCAGCAAACAGGCCATGGCTACCGGTCAAGCAGCAATCATTGTTTTACCCAAACCAACTATTGGTTTCATTACTGTGGTGGTGGCAGGGGTGAACTTAATATAGTTGGTTGCTTCAACCCCCCCCCCCCTCTCTGTGTGTGTAAGAAAACCAACCATTGGTTTTGGGGTGAAGCAAAGGTCAGTTTCCTGAATGAACAGTAGCATTTGTCACTGCAAAAAAGAAAACCAGCTTTTGGACTACATGTCCCCTCCTGGCAAACCAATGGTCCACGCGCACACATACAAGTAAAACAACACCATGACGGTTGCACTGTGCCCGCTATTCGCTGAAATGCCGCGGACTCAAAAAATGAGTTCACATGCGGGGTTTTCATCTTGATGTCGAAGCAGTTTCGACAAAATATATTTCCTTTCAATGAATTTCCATCAAAAATCTAATTTGCCGGTTGCTTCTTTTGCGATGACTTCTGTCAAACAAAGTTCCCCGTTTTTTTCTAATTAGCGAGCAAAGGCAAAAAGTCAAGAGAACAAAAACGAGTTTCGGCGTGAAACTTTTGAAATGGTCGGCAACACTTGATCGAAACGCCACCAAAGATAAGGAAGTGACATGTTTATTAATCACTGCTTCTGCAGTAGCAAAGATATAAACTGTTAGCAAAATGCCATTTAGCTCGAGTGGAGAAGACAAGGGGACGATTGGCAATCGGAGAGGTCTGAAGTGTGCTCCACTATCACCTACAAGTACTCGGAGAACGATATGAAGCCCATTTGAGTCTGAAAGCAGCGTGGTGGTCGGACTCAAACTTGATAGCACGATGTGCTGCAACAACAAGCAGATAAGGAGAACAGCCATTTTACAAGTGTTCTTGTGTAACCAGCTGATAAACTGTTGGGATGTCATCAGACCACATAAAGACGCGTACCATCACTGGTCAGCAATCAAATGCCAACATTTTCAACGCCAAGCGCGCGTACGACAACGAACCGACCTGCCACGTGTGCGGTGAACACTGCAACGATAGTTTCCGCTATCGAGCTTGATAAGAAATACTTGTGGACGACTAAAAGCTGCTTGGGTGCGGGTGTTTAGGGTTAGAGGTGTTCTAGTCTCAAGTGGGGCCACCCTGCTCATCAATGAGGACTTTGTCAATACAAGTGTTACTGCTAGAAACCAGCTGGCTACAAGTACTCAGTGTAAATGAGTTGCAGTTATCACAATCTTAGATCTCCAGGCAAAATGGTGATTCGAGATTAACAGGAAGAAAGCAATTATCTCCGTTTCCTTCATCTGTCAAAAGAGACAGCTCGAGCCATTTGAGAAAGGGAGGTGATCATTATCTGTGGCCACCTGAAATTTGAACACGGCGGATCAATGCGGGTGCACAGAGACTGTGTGTGCAGGCAAAACGTGTGATTTAGGCGATCAGCCATATCTGAACGGGAATGTCATTCGTCTGACAGCGGGCCCTTCACCACCTTGTTGCACGTCGCCCACGAAGAGAGATCCAAGAACAAGTGCACAATGATACCTGAAGTAGCATTAACATTGATGGATGGTCAAGTCGAGTGTAGGCCCGAGTCTCAGTTGAAGTAAGGGCTCCTCGTGTGTTTGTCAAGTCTTGCGACATTCTGACCGTCAAGTCAAGGCAGCAGGGCGACATTTGCGTGTTACTGAGTGAGTCAAGTCTGCTCTCTCGTAATTCACACTCGATCTCAGTCAATTCAACCAAAATATCAAAGAAGGCATTGCAGTACATCAAGTGAAAATACCTCAGCCTGCACTACAGAGCACTCGAGCACCTTGAGAGCTCCACACATTTTTTCCCTGAATGTGCATAAAAGTGAGGTCAAGTGGTGGTGAAAAGTGCAGTTAAGAGCACACTCTCGACTCGGGTCTTTTTGAACAACAACGGCACAGCTTATTCAAAACTGCTTCGCTCGACAGTTTGCCAGGCAGGGAAGGATATGCATTTCCAGCCACTTTCTCAAACGCTTTCTCAACTCTGTGCGAGATACACATCGACCCTGAGGCGCTTCAGCGTCAATCCGGTCTTCTCGTGTCAACTTCCTCTGTGAGGAATCAACTTGCCAATCATCGCCGTTGCCTTTTGGGAAACTCGTCAGATTACGGATTAAGGCGACTCAGAAATACTCACCGGGAGATTATTACCGGCACATCTCACATCAGCTTTGATTAACAGCTTCCCCGTTTATTTGTGGCCAGGTAGACTTGGCTAATAGCTAAATATCGTTCACTGCCTGCAGCCACAGTTGCAGAAGGAAAATGCTCGCACTTAATTACGGACACATTGGCCGCAGAATATCGCGTCAAGCTGTGCAAGGCGAAATCGCGAAGTGGTGTTAAAATTCACAACATAATTATTCGTTACGCAAGACACTAATTACGAGGTAGACAGCAGCTCCGCGGGCACTAATTGCTTTAATGGAAGCCTCACAGCTTGTGTGGTGTAGCTGCGCTCAGAATTTACACCACCAAAGTAAACCACCAATCCTAGCAGGAAAAATAGTCACCTCGACATTTCTACGAGAACACCCCGCCCCACCCCCGCCAGCCTGTGTGCGTTTTGCAGTCAAGCATGTGGTCGTTGTGAGCTGCAGACCAACGCTGTTGGATCATCAGCGAGCAGAACTTCCTGTTTGTAGAAAGACCTGCATGCACTCGAGCGGCGAGAACGATCCTTTGATCTGAGACTAACTCCTCACATTTCCTGAGTTCAACAAAAAGATCGAAAAAGCTAAGCCTGCCTGCCAACTTTTTAATCCCGATCATGTCGGCACTTCTGATCCGCGTCAAGTTTTTCTGCAAAGTACAGACAAAATGATCTTACCTGCGAAGTGACGACACCGATGTTCGCAGTTCACACAACACTTGGCGGTTTACCTCTCAACAAATGTCATATCCAACCTTCATCGTTCGGCTTCGAACGTCTGATCACTGCACCCGTTCGCTTATCAAACACACTTTTCGTAACTGAAGAAAGGTACTCGTATGCGCAGTAACTCCTCACTGATAGATCCCAAGTGCTATAAAAGAATCCGAGCTGGCCTCTAGAGTTTGCTATTTTCAGCAATTTGTCTTGACACAAGAGGTTCTGGCAGAATGTAAGCAATGAGCCTGCACCCTTCACGCTCACTCCTCTCATAAGAAGTTTGAGATGCTATGTTTTCATCACAACTGTCGACTCACAAGTGGCTGGGGTAAAAGAGGATAGGGGTCGTGTGGCCAACAATCTCTTGTGTTATCACTGCGGAAGACGGGCATCTCCGCAGCGCGGAACCCACGCAACGGCCTCTGTGAGTGAGTGATGCTGCGCTCTGCCAAATGACTTGCTCTTGTAACAACGAACCTCGTCAAATTTCGATTTCGTTTCTTGTCTCAATCAAAAAGTAGTTGGCAGGGGCACATCTCATCCATTCAATGAACTGATGTTTCTCTGCAAAGAAACGCTACATGATCCAATGGTCTTCTCTGCAAACAATCCCAATCAAGACTTTTGATCCTTCCTCTGATTTCTTTCGCGCCGATTCCAAAACCCTGCACCCTACCAGAGTCAAAGCAAAGCATCCAAGAGAACTGGAATGATGAGACGTTCACATTGCCAAGCAACATCTGACAGCTTGAGAAAACATCAGTGAACACACAGAGAAAGCAATTTAAACATCTGGAAACATTAATCCACAATCTTACTCCAGATGCCAGGAATTATGCCTCTATGATCCACACACGCTTCTCTCCGCACAGTATTTATTTGCAATGTATTTGGGTCAACAATAGGAAAAGGCTCCTCCGTCCTTCGCCTGCCAATTCAATGCACAAATCAGCAGATGGGATCCGGTACGAGTGAGATCTCTTTCCAGCTGCAGCGGCTGGAATTCAGGAAAGGGGTAGAATTCACTTGGGTACCTCAAACAGCCACCCACAAAATATCTTGTATTTTGGGGTGTCTGTGATATTTGGCCAAAACCCTCTCTTCGCTGACCCGCACTGAGGTTATTCACATAGTAGCTGGAGCAAATCAGACCCCCAATCAACCACAGCTAATGACTTACAGTACGCCGCTATGCCTCACATGCCACAGAAAAAGTTTCAGCCTAAGCCTATTGACATAGCTCCCATAGTTACATTTTCTTGAAGCTGCCCTTCCCAAGAAGCGTAGTTTTGTTACCATAGTGACAGCCTGTGATCAGTTAGCTGCTAATTTATTGGTTGAGTTCGTCTGCTGTCACGGTGACTGCTAATGACGGCATTACACCTGACCGCATATTACTCCGATAATTTCTGGTATTGCACCCGACGCCTCCAGGGATCGTATCACGCCGCGTCCTTTATCCCCGCAATGTCAGACTCGTGACTGCGAAACAAACCAAGTCCCTTTGTTCTGCTCACAGCCATCGCCACCTCAAGCTGGTAAAACTTCTGTCCCAACCTGCGGCGGAGGATGAGCAAAGCGGAGCAGGGAGAGAGATCTAAAAGCGCAAGTGACAAACAACACCAGTGGCACGCACGAAGCTACCCAACTCATTCACCGAATTCAACACGAAGATGAGAACCTGTAGATAATTCGCACCTCCCAATCACAAACACAAGTCACTTGCCACTGGAGAGATTGTTGAATTTTTGCCTTCATCCGCCGGTAAGCGAGCTGATAAGATTGGGTGAGCGATAATAGTCGGCGGATGATAAGCCTCTGGAGTATCTTGTACTCTTTTGAGATCTACACAACACCGCACCAACAACGAGAACGCAGGCGCGGTCAAGCAGCACGCAAACTACCTTCACGTGAACTTGCAAACTTTTGTTTGTTTCAGGCAAACCGTGTGACGGCGCAAAAAAGTTGAGTAGGAAGCAGATAAAACCCAAATGTTATCACGCAGAAAACTCCGGAGTGATGATGCTCACCCTTGAAAAGACTGCTGAAATACTTGCTGCATTCCACAAGTGATGAAAGTAAATTAAAACATATGGCAACGACAATTGGCGCGTATGTTTTGCTAACCTTGGCCACTTGCTGCTCAGGTTCACTGAGATCGCCAGTGAAGAGCTGGATTCCGCTGCCGCCGCCGACTCAACACCCGCTTCCTCGCTGATCTCTTTATCAGCTTTGTTACCGCTGCTTCTTGCCACTGCAATGCAGGTTTGTCTTGCGCAGGCAAACAAGTTGCCAAATCGACCAGAAAATTCACGCTGAGAAATAATTGTCTTCGTTTTCGAAAACGCATCCGAGAATCCTTTCCGTGAGGCGCAGACTGAACCCGCACCCCATGAACCGATCAACATTGACTCTCGAGCATGGTATTCAGTGGCCTTCTTGTTTACATATCCAGATCACCTCGCTCCTTGTCTTTTCTCGCCCTTGCAACAAAATCCAGATCCATTTTCAAGAGTATTAATGTCTCTGTGAACCGCAAACAAACAGGTTCTCCCCACTACGAAACACCGCAACGAGTCACTTTTCGTGCCTCGCGCGTGGTGTTCCTTCAGAGCGCACGCGCGTCTCAAAGCGCACGGCAAGTATCAAACTCGGATGTGATGCTCCACCACAAATCATGTGAAAATATAATCTTTGTAATCACATAGTATCTGCACATAAACAAACGAATCCCACTGCATATTTACAGAAACATGAGCTTGTATTTGATGCTGGTCTTATCGAAGGAATTGCGATCTCTAAAACAGGGCTCAGGTGATCCTGACGAGTCGCGCACTACACAGTGAACTATCAAGCTGCGCGTGAACCGTCCAATCCTCAAAGCTTTGCCATGGACATGGGAACTGTTTTTGTGTGTCACTTTTTCGAGTGTGCCAACTTATTTGTGACACAATGCAGCCTGTACAAATGTCACTTCCTTCAATCGCGCTGGCTTGGGTCGTCAGATTGCTGACAAAACCCCACTTTTCATGTGCACCTGAACATGCCCCAAGACTTTGGGGCAAATCGAAGGGCAAATAAAAACATTAGTAGAACGTGACAAGCAGCCAACATTCTATCTCCCGGGTTTCTATGGATACCTGGATAATAACAGGAGGTTACTCAGGTAGTTGTGTTTCCTCGAGTTCCGAGAAATCCAGATCTCTCCCAGATATGTATACTTTGTTGCCAGATGATAGCACGGGATAGAGTACGCCCTGTTTTGTGTACAGAGGGAGATCGTCTGAGATTTAGCTTCCCAAACATCGTGTTGCGAGTATTTTGCAGTGAGTCTTTTCAAACAATGACCGGTGACCCTCCCTCCAAACAGCTCAAGACGTTTGGAGTGAATACGCAGTGCAGAATGGCATCCACGAAAGCGTGGGTCACTTGTGGGGCTGAAAATCGGAGGCACGGACTCCCGCTCAGCTGCCCCGCCTGCTTCGCCCTCCTCCTGCACAAATTACGATTCCTCCCCTTATCTCCCAGACCACCTACCCGAGATACCGCGGCTCGCATATTTACCCAGCCACAAACACAGCTATTAAATGATTAACTGCACACGTATCAGACACTGGACTCGCCCTATCCGATCGTCTGTTTGTGATACGCTTCAAGTTGTGGTGTACCTGCAGGTTGTTGACATAACTTTTTTTGCTCACGTGCAAGTTCACATATCTTTCAGTGTTCTCTTTTTGGTTTCTCTCCAAGTCCTTCTTCCACTTGCGATGCAGAGAGAACTCCAAGGCACATGTACCGACAAACCTTTCATCTCAATGTGTGGTCTCTAATCATCAGTTCTCTTTTCACAGAAAATTAGCCAACAAGCTGATGTATCTGAAAGCTGCTCTCACATAAAGGCTCCTTGCCAATCGTTTCCGAAAGAACCCACTCTACCCTATCATCGGGTTTGAGGTTTGTGCAGGTCAACGTTCCACCCGCTGAGAATCAGGAAGTCCACGATACGATGGAACAAACGCTGGACACGTGACGCCATAAGTGCCCACCCCTCAGGTGAATAAAATCGTCAAAAAACCTTTTGTCCCGTTCCTGCGCTTTACGCCGGGCAGAATTTGCTGGTGCCGCGTCCACCCGAAGAAGAACCAGGATCACATTGGACCAGGCTATCCTTGATTCGTGGCCTTTTCAAGTGCAGGAGATCGTTGCGTTTCTCTCTTGCCTGGGCGTTGCCGCACTCCACAATTCCACAGTGGAAGAAACGACACCGAAGCCTTCAAAAGTGACAAAAGAAGCGTGCCCTGGCAGGCTGTGCAGAATCTGAGGAGATGGGATCTGGCTGCAGGGTTTCAATGAAGCGCTCCCCCGGGCCTATCTGCCCATCACACAAGCTTGTACGCCATCAATTTTTCATGCGTCCGCCGTGGTCAAAATCATATTAGCGGTTGGCGTGGAATTGATCCCAAACTCCCTTTGCATCTCCTTCGGGGCTCGTGCAAATCTAGTTATGTGTAATGCGCCTGACACAAATAGATAAATATGCCGTGGCCAAAAGCAGCACTTCTGTGCCTCTTGCTGTTTCTCATGCAAACAAAGTGTTTCAGCAAAGGCCCTTGAATAGTGTTCGTCCCTTCGGGACAGCTACTGCAAACCACGGCTAAATATTTCATTCGCCACCGGGCCTGAAATTGCAGCAAAAGGCCATGACTAAATGGGTCTTTACATGCATGTGATGATTAAATTATTACCGCTGAGACTGGCAGCTCGTAAAAGTAGAGAGTAAAAAGATTCAAAACGTATGGTTCGAACATCCCACCCTCGGTGGTACTCAGAAGCCACGCTGCAGCATTTCTTCTTCGCGCCAAGGCGAAGTGTCCACACCCAAGTGGACAGACTTGACACAACGGGTCCACCTGCTCATCACTGTTGTTCTGATGGCAAGTCCTGCACGGGAATATTGGTGTGTGTGTGTGTGTGTGTGTGTGTGTGTGTGTGTGTGTGTGTGTGTGTGTGTGTGTATGTGTGTGTGTGTGTATGTGTGTGTGTGTCACTGACAATCTCAACCCGAATGTTTTGGCTCGAACCCGCGATAACCGAAACCACGATAACTGAAACAAGTTGAATAGGTCTACTATCGAAAGAGATCGATTTCACACAACATCGTAAACAAAGACGGTGGACAGAGAAAGGTACTTACAATCCGGTGCCAGAGCCCAAACCAGTTGATCTCAAATGGGCCCAAAATCACTCGCACGCCCCTTGCGCCTTGTTGGGCAGGTCGTTAATACGAATCAATAATCTTTAACGCTGCGAAGTCGTATTTTTGTCCTTCCTTTCACACAAATCGAATCTTGGCATGTGATCAAGACGGCTTACAAACTCCGTAATGACCTGTTACGAGTAGGAGGCCCTGGCTCTGATCAATAACCACTCGATCAGCTTGACACCGATAGCCTTTCTCAAACGACACTGAGCCGTCCACACTTTTACCATTTCCACATTCTTCCATGACTCGAGTCTTCTTGTTCCGAGGACTTGAACAAGTCAACATACTTTCCACTCACCCTGAAGTGGTTTTGTGCAGTGTCAATCTGTCTGAAATTGAGCCTTTTCAAATCATGTGCATTATCTACGTCACCCACCACTTTCTGGGTCTTCCTGGCCTCTTAGAACACACGACCAACTGTAAGCAAGAGCACTTGATACTGTTTGCGGTGAGGCAAAAAAGCTGCAAAATTGATAAAGAATCAATTGGCCTCGTCATAACTGACAAACGATTGACATTTTTTATCGACAAAAACAATAAAGTTTGACGTGTCAAGTGCCACATTATCGACTTCAAACATAAACAATCTTGATACTCGTATGATCAGACAACCATTATGACAATGATCTCCGAGGCTTCCAAGGAACCAATGTCAACGAGATTGCACTGGACATCTGATGATTTTCCCCACCCACCCAAATATTCAGACTTCCATGCTCCGCATTGTCGCTCGCGCCATTGTGTTCTTGTCCGCCGCACAATTACTGGTCGCGCAATGAAAAGCTGTTTTCTAAACGATGGAAGGTGGCCAAATGAGCTTCTTTCCTGTAAATATTTCATCACTTCTATTTTCCATTTACATTAGCTACCTGCCAGAGGCCAGGAAATGACAATGAACCCGGGCTAGCAACCAGGCGCATTTTATCTGTAGTTCTCAGCGCCCTACACAAAGCAACTTTCCCACTTCCATTAAAAATTCCCTTCGTGACAAGCTGCTGCTGAAAGGAAACGGAGTTTGTCATCTTCATGAGCTGCACTCGAGGAAGACTGACACCGCACGCGCCGAGGAAACACGTCTCCACTGCCTCTTGCCGGCCGCAACAGATTTTTAACAGCACCTCTGAGACAAAGCTGAGATCAAGCCTTCGGGGCTGCAGATAATCAACTTGCATTTCTCGGGGGATTTACGAAGCCTATTATTTGTTGCTAATCCCCCGCGGTGTGATCACCGTATTGTCTATTCCCTTTGAATCTCTACCGCATTAGCGGCTTTACATAAATACTTCATCAGCTGCAATATCAGCTTTGCCTGCAAGGAGGCAACAGAAACCAACCACACATCTTTTGTGCAGACAGTTTTGTGAAAGATATAACGTCACTGTCAAAGTCATCTAAATTATTCTTCCATCAGAAATGATTCAAAAGGAAGCACGCTTCCCAATGTATGGAAGCTGCGACAAAACACGCTCGTTTAAAAAGCACCAGGCAAGTCAGTGTATTGAGTTATCACAGACTTCTTTCCTCGGAAGTACGTCAGATAAAAACTGGATTTCGTTTTTACGGCAGTGACTTTGATCTTTGTCAGGTAAATACACATCCCATACACAACTCATATGACAAAGGCAAACTTCACAAAAGTCAAAACCGAACCCAACAGACAAAATATTTTTATTAAAGCGCCACGCATCTTATTGCGTCTTCAACACACGAGAAATGCTTTGAAAGCTTTCAAACGCTTTCAAATTTACACAGTTTCAAGCGAATTATCCACTTCAATCAAAGTCGCTTCACACACCTCATCCTGTATTCCCTGACGCACAACAAGGTTACCTGGAAATTTTGCACCCAGAGGGGCGGGGTGTAACACAGAAACCTGGAAAGTCAGAAACCTGGAAGCTCCAGCCAGCCTTCCAAGTTTTTGCATGCAGGGGGGGGGGGGCAACCCAGAAACTTGGAAACCCTAGCCAGCCCGCCTGCCAAGTTTGTGTACAATGGAAAGTGGGGCAGTAACCTGGAATCCTGCAAAGTCAGAAACCCAGACAGCCAAAAACACTCAGAATATCAGAAACCTGGAAAGTCAGAAACCTAAAAAGTCAGAAACCTGTCCAGCCAGCCTTCCAAGTTTTTGCACACAGGGGGAGGGAATGCAGAAACCCTGTGTGTGTGTGTGTGTGTGTGTGTGTGTGTTTGTGTGTGTGTGTGTGTGTGTGTGTGTAAATTTGTGAACACCCAACGTCCAACGTTCGTGTTTGTGATCTTGTGTGGGAGTGTTTTGTATCTTTCTGGCGTTTAAACAGGACAAAGCAAGTGAGCGCATTGAAATTTCGTTGGTTCCGCCCATTCTGCAGAATCAGCAGTACTCTGCTCGTTCTGCAGGTGCTGGAGAACATGGCGCGAGTGGACCGGGTGCTGACGATGCCGGGCGGGTCGCTGCTCATGGCCGGACGCAGCGGTGTCGGGCGTCGCACCGCCATCAGCGTCGTCGCCAACATGCACCAGATGAGCGTCTTCAGCCCCAAGATCGGCCGCGGCTACACCTCCAAACACTTCAAAACCGACCTCAAGACGGTACAAGTCGTCTGTTCTTGACCCAAGTCCGGCAGTTGTGGCCGGTTTCATTTTGCGAAGAGACAACACGTTCGCTTTCACGCATGTGCTGGCTTCTTATTATGACAGGTGATGCAGCAGGCGGGTATCGAGGATGAACAGACTGTGCTCGTCCTCGAAGACCACCAGTTCGAGGGTACGGAGTTCCTCGAGCTCATCAACAGCCTGCTGTCGGCGGGAGAGATCCCGGGGCTCTACACCCCCGAGGAGCTGGAGCCCGTGCTCGCGCCGCTCCGAGACCAGGCGAGCGACGCCGGCTTCCGAGGCACACTCGCGCAATACTTCGCAAGCAGTGAGTCGTCCATCAGTCTGCACCTCCACTTTGTCCTGGTTTTCTGCTGCCTCGTCAAACAGCATGTGTTTTGAAACGGATCAGAGACAGCAAACCTTTTGAAATTGAAACACTGCGCAATCAACCTTGTATAGCACATCATGACGACTGTGTCAATTTTCAGAGATTCAGAAGAACCTGCACGTGGCGTTGATCATGGACTGCACGAACAGCAAGTTTTCGGTGAACTGCGAGAGCAACCCGGCCTTCTTCAAGCAGTGCGCGGTTCAGTGGCTCGACTCGTGGAGCAAGGAGAGCATGCTCAAGGTGATGCCAGTAATGCCGCGTGCTGTAATCAGCTCAAAGAGAAGAAGACTGACTACGCTTGGAAATGAAACACGAACCAAAGTCCTAAGCAGACGGCAGTTGCTGTGAATGGGCTCTGTTCGTCCGTTGACAGGTGCCGAAGCTGCTCCTGACGCGGATTCCGCAGGAGGAGGGCGCCTCCATCGGCGGCGGAGACAAGAAGGAGCGGCGGCGCAAGCTGTCGGGCGGCGAGGAGCTGCTCAAAGGCTTCCTGCTCGTGCACGAGGCGTGCGCGGCGCACGGCGCCACCCCGCGGCGCTACATGGCGTTCCTGCACGCCTACATGCACGTGTACGGCAAAAAGAAATCCGGTATCGAGACGAGACAACAACATCTTCAGGTGTGTCTTCACAGTGCTTGATGGCGAGTCGATTGTGCGTCTTCTCTTTGGCAGGGTATTGTTGTGGTTGTTGGAGATCTGACTGTGTGTTTTCAATCTCGATGTCAGGCTGGCGTGGCGAAGTTGAACGAAGCCAAGGAACTCGTGGACAATCTGAAGACAAAGGCGGCTGGACAGAGCAAAGTTTTGGCGGAGAAACAGGCTGAAGCTGATGCGTCTCTGGGTGAAATCACCACCACCATGTCGGCAAGTTTTGATCTCAGCTCGAAAATGTCAGTCACATTTCTATGACACAGGGAGAAATCAAAGCCTTAGCTTTGCATCGATCCCTGACCAAGCACCAGCGCTTCGTGCTGAGTACCGCAGATTTTGTCGTTTGCAGAACGCGAGTTCTCAGAAGTCGGAGATGGAGGTTCTGCAGAAGCAGGCGGCTGAAGAGAACAAGAAGCTGGAGAAGCGCAAAGGCGAGATCGACATCGAGCTGTCCGAGGTGGAGCCTCTGGTGCGGGAGGCGAAGCAGGCCGTCGGCTCCATCAAGTCGGAGACGCTGGGCGAGATCCGCGCGCTGCGGGCGCCGCCCGACGTCATCCGCGACATCCTGGAGGCCGTGCTGCGCCTCATGGGCATCCTCGACACGTCCTGGGTCTCCATGAAGAGGTCCGTGTGCCTCACACTGTCCTTGAAATTTGGAAAACAACGCAGCCTCCGTTTGCCCTCAATGTTGGATGTATGCTGCTGTCGAGTCACACATGAAACCATTAGTGTTTTTGTTTGCAGTTTCTTGGCCAAACGAGGGGTGAAGGAAGAAATTCAAAACTTTGATGCTCGCAAAATCAGTCCAGACATCAGGAAGAATGTGGAAGGGTTCTTGAAGAAAAACGGTGCCTCGTTCGAACCCAAGGTATTCCTCCGACTTTCTTTTGCATTGCAATTTGTGCAGGTGGATTCTTTATTTCTGAGCTTGTTGAAGTCCTGCTCCTTCGTTTCTCCAAAATGTTTTTCCATTTGTGCGATTGTCACTGAGAAGACGATCTGAGGAGATTTCTTTTGAAAAATCAGTGATCCAAATCAAGGGTGGTTTCAAAACTGTTGTCGCAAAAAGTGTCCGCTTTGTGTCAGTCTCAAGTTGGTTTGTGCACCGTCATTTATCATGAAATGTCCCGCAGGCGGCGAAGAGAGCGTCGGCGGCGGCGGCGCCGCTCGCGGCCTGGGTGACGGCGAACATCAAGTTCTCGTACATCCTCGAGAAGATCGGGCCGCTCGAGGCCGAACAGAATGCACTCAAAAAGTGAGAACACTGACTTGCTTCTCCAGATGATTCAGAAAGAAAAATTGAAGTTGAACAAGCGCTGGCTGCTTCAACATCGGAGATGGTTCAGGCGCGCTGTTAGCCGATTGATGTCTTTTGTCAAAGAAACCAGCCGAGTTGCACTGATCTTCATTTGAACCTTTTAATACAAGGAATCTGGAGAAGGCGGAAAGTCGCATGGCGAAATTGAGCAAAGGTCTGGCGGAAGTGGACGAAAAGGTGGAAGGACTGCGTAAAAAGTTCGAGAAGACAACGACGGAAGCGGCCAAGATGAAGCTGGAGCTGGACAAGGCGCAAGAGACGATCGCCGCCGCCGACAACTTGGTCGGGAAGCTGGAGGGCGAGTACCAGCGCTGGAGCGGACAGGTTCGCAGAGTAACACCTGTACACTGGGGAACCCCTTGTATCGGACATGCCAGTTGATTTCGTGCGCCTTTGATATCGACATCAAGCCCCACGACTTGCGAGCCTGTGTTTGTTGGTCACTGACACGTTGCGGTGCTGCCGCTGCAGGTCGGGGAGCTGACGCAGGAGCTGAAGGAGCTGCCGAAGCGGGCGCTGCTCGCCGCCGCCTTCATCACCTACATGTCCGCCGCCTCCGAGGTGCGCCACCCGCCCGCCCGCCGCGCTGCAACCAGACGCACTCACTCAAACAATTGAGCTCTGCGCACAGTCACGTCGGCAGACCAGACCATTCCGCTCTTGGCTCTTCCAGTTTCGGCCTCAGGGCGTTGTGCTTCCCAGGCCTGAAGGTTTACTTTGGCGTGTTGTTTCCGCAGGACGTGCGTCAGAAGAGTCTGCAGAGCTGGATGGAGAGCTTCGAGGTGAGCGGCTTCGACCTGCGGCGCTTCCTGAGCACGGAGAGCGAGCAGCTCATCTGGAAGAGCGAGGGACTGCCGTCCGACGACCTCAGCATGGAGAACGCCCTCGTCATCCTCCAGGTCTGATCGCTTCTCTTCTTGACGACTGTCGAAATGCACAAATAGGAGTTGTGTTGCGCTCTGAACAGGTCGACAAGAAACTGTCAGAAAACTCGTGCGCAGTTGGTGGAACCGTTGTTTCATGGTTGCTGCACGCAGTGATTTGCGAAGTGTTGTAACCTTTGTGATACCACCTTGGCATGTTTTTGTTGGGTGGGAGGGCGTTTCGAACCCAGTGGTTTGTTTGAGTCAGTGGTGTAGAGATTTGGCGAGTGGGTTTTCTACGTTGTCAGAATTAATGTTTGCGTGGGTATCCAAAATAGGTCTGTCTGTTTGACTGTTGTTTCAATGTCAACGTTGCATTTCTGCACGCTTGCGCATGGTCGACAGATCAACGATTTGAAGCCGGGGGTAAGAATGACAAGTGATGTGATCCGTTAAAAGTCTTTGGTGTAGAAACTCTTTTCTTTCTGAAGGATCTCAAATCACGTCGAGTGGTGCTCACCATGGATGCAATTTCACAACACTGAGCCCTTTTTCACCATGTCTCTGGTGCAATATGTGAAACTTTGCCTTCAGATTCCCTTTCGCTTTTTCTTTTGCATGGACACGAAGTTTTCCCTTTCAGTAGAAGCGTGGGTTGATGTCACGAGTTTGCGCAGATTCCAGCGGTGATCACAATTGAGATGCCTGTTTTCAACTTGCTTTGTTGTGTATTTTTTGTGGCACTTGATAAACTGGGGGATAATATTTCGAACTTCATGATGGGGCTGTGTGAGAGAAACTGTCGTTTATTTCATTTCGCATCGCAAAACAAATGGTTCTGTACATTTCGTCGTCATTTCCCTGTGGAAGAAAGTTTCTGGCCTCTTTTCCTCTCGTGAGTGATTGGTCATTTGGACTGCAAGTTGATTCTCAGAGACGACTGATGTTGCTTGCAGACGTCGCTGCGGCCGTTCCTCGTCGACCCGTCGTCGCGCGCCACCGAGTGGCTCAAGGTTCACCTGAAGGAAAACCGCCTCGAGGTCGTCAACCAACAGGTCCAGTTTCTGTTGTTGTTCCAGCCTGGTAAAAAATCGCTGCAAACTGCGCCGTGGAGAAAGCCAGAAAGGGAAATATGTATTCTTTTTCCAAACACCGTGTTAATTTGGAACAAAGTTTGTTGTTCGGCACCCAACAGGACTCGAACTTCACAACGGCGCTCGAGCTGGCGGTGCGCTTCGGCAAGACGCTCGTCATTCAGGAGATCGACGGCGTCGAGCCGATTCTCTACCCGCTGCTGCGAGGAGACCTCATCGCGCAGGGTGCGCACTTCTGGTCAAAACAAATCGGAAAAGCAGTTTGATTTCTCTGAATTTCTTGTCTCTTTCCAGACAACTCAAACATTATCAACACATCCTTTGTTGTTTGCCCCAGGCCCGCGGTTTGTGGTCCAGATCGGCGACAAGACGATCGACTACAACGAGGAGTTCCGCCTCTTCCTGACGACGCGCAACCCAAGTCCCGAGATTCCGCCCGACGCCGCGTCCGTCATCACCGAGGTCAACTTCACCACCACCCGCGCCGGACTCACCGGCCAGGTCAGTAGTGCCTTGGGAAGCAGGCCCAGAGGTGAAGTTTGTGTCATTGTGGCGCGTTGACCTGTTTGTTTTCGTCGCAGTTGCTGGGCGCCGTGATTCAGCACGAGAAGCCGGAGCTCGAGGTGCAGAAGTCGCAGCTGCTCAAGCAGGAGGAGGAGCTCAAGATCGAACTCGCCAAGCTCGAGCAGGCGCTGCTGGAGGTGCGCACACCTCGGTCCTTCCGTTCGTTGAGACAATTGATGCGATTCTGTGACGTCGAGCGTGATGTCAAGGTCACTGATGTACACAGGGGTTCAAATGTTCCAGGAGCTGGCGAGCGCAACAGGAAACATCCTGGAGAACAAACAACTGCTCGATTCTCTGACCAAGACGAAGGAGAGCTCGATGACCATCACACAGTCGCTCAAAGACTCGCAGGAGCTGCAGACCTCGCTCGACAAGGTGACAGTGAAGTCAGCAGTTTTTCTCCGTGGTTTTACGTGCAATAGACTCGAGAATGTATCTTACAACGTCGTCTGCTCACAGGAGCGGAGCGCGTACGAGCCCCTGGCTGAGAACGGCAGCCGTCTGTACTTCGTCATCTCGGATCTGTGCAAGATCAACAACATGTACAGGTTCAGCCTCGCCGCCTTCCTCAGGCTCTTCCAGAGGGCACTGGGGACCAAGGAGGTGAGGAACCAAAGCTTGAAGCTCGGAACACCACACACCACTCGGGTACTCGTTGCTATTAGCAACACGAATTGCCGCAATATTTGTGCCTGTTGTTCTCTTGTGTGTTGCAGGAGGGAGCGAGCCCCGACCACAGGATCAAGATGCTCAACAGCTCGCTGCAGCGCCTCGTCTACGAGAACGTGTGTCGCTCGCTCTTCAAGGCCGATCGCCTCATGTTTGCGCTGCACATGGTCCACGGCATGTTCCCAGAACTCTTCAAAGAGAACGTATGTGCCAGAGATTGTGCACCGTATTTCCAATTCATCTGTGCACAACCAAGGTGGTGATTTCGCCCTTAATGCGGAAGGACTTGTTCCTTGCAGCAATGGGAGGCCTTCACCGGGATGATCGTGGCGGACGCCAAGGACGGCGGCCATGACCTGCCGTCGTGGCTCGAGCCCGACCGCGCGCCGTCCGTCGCCGTCCTCAAGGTACAGGCTGAAACTAGAAGTCAATTCAAGGCGAGACAAGGTGTTCTGTGTGTGCGTTTGCAATTGCCCTAGTCAACCTTCGCCACCACTGGCTCCCCCGTTGGGCCTTCGAGTTCGCCATTGAACTTCAGTTGATGAGTGTTTTACTTATAATGCAGTCCACGTTCCCGGACCTGTGGAGCAAGCTGCAGCTGTCGGACGGGAACCTGTGGTCGGGGTTCGCGCGCAGCTCACAGTGCGAGCAGGACCTGCCCGGAAGCCTCGCCAAGAGCCTGTCGCTGTTCGAGCAGCTGCTGGTCGTGCAGGCGACACGGCCGGACCGACTCCAGTCCGCCATGACGCTCTTCGGCTGCAGGGCGCTCAGTAAGAACCCGCGAGTTGTTTACTGCCTGGCAACTGTCTTTGTTTGCACTGGCTGACGGCTTGTCCACACAGGTTCCGTCGCGAATTGTTCCGCCGATCTTTCCGCGCTGTGTTCCGTGACGCTCAGCTACACTGGGTCCGTTTTTGTTCCGTCATGGAACACAAATCAATAATTGTGACATCACATGACGTCATAGGTCATACATCACAATTTCACTACATTCTGGTCTTCCTGACCTCGCGGCCATTTGCCTTTGGAACATTTTTCACTTCTCATTAGAAATCGCTTCTAATCAGCTTTCAATTCATCATGCCGCGTGCCAAAGCCAACTCGGTTCCCTATCTGGAGCCTGAGGATTTCAATGAGGACTTGTTTATCGATGAGATAAAGAAATTTCCGGAGGTTTGGGACAAAGCCGATGACGGCTACCATATGACTGAAAAACGTGAGCAGGCCTGGCGAATCATCAC
>JAAUXT010026008.1_pt1 | contig 72375 bp, 62 predicted proteins | sample 7278171 | NCBI WGS metagenome assembly JAAUXT01 (sample SAMN14350112, study PRJNA611818) | marine sediment metagenome | isolation source: surface marine sediment (1.8m) | place: French Polynesia: Moorea | collected 2018-08
AACACTTTCAAACTTGCGTTCACAGATTTTGCCTTTTGATGCCTATAGGTGATTTTCACCATCACCATACATTATACATAATGTATGCTTCAAGGTTCAAATCACCTAAAAACCATGTGGGAGAGAACCAGAGACAGAGAACGAACTGAGACTGTCCCAGGCGCAATGATGAGATGGTCAGAGTTTGCTTTGATTGTTTTTGTCCTTTTTGTGGACATGGTGCGAATGTCTCCGATGAGTGCGCGCCCAGTGCGCGGGGCCCCACGGTGTCGCGTGTCGCGGCCCCATAAACGCACGCACTCCGCCCAACAGCTGCAGCGAAGAGCCCCGCGAGCCCTGTGATTGCGCACCTGCACGTGGGGCGGATCTATCATTGGATTCCACCAGACGCCCCTGCTTTATTGTTCTGACGGAAAGTTTTCAAGGTTTTGTGCAGGTTTGGCTTGTACCTGCACGGAGCATAACTTTCTCAACTTTCTCACCGTTGGATGCACAAAAGTGTACAGTATCGGGTTTTGTCAGCATAGAATTGATGCAGGGAGTGCATGCGTCGTTTTAAAGTGCCAAAATAAAAAGGCCTGTCGTGGCTCTGACGTTTGCTGAGCTGTTGAGATGTGCAGGCCTCAACCCCGTGGGATCCGCTGCTAAATTTGTGTGCGTTGTGCAATGAAATGAAAGACTGTGATGTCTCGGTTTGTCATTACCGCAACATCAGCCCATCTTCAGCATGTGTCACGTTCTCACCAAGTCCGCATGAATCACTGACTCCTTTTCCACCGAAGAAAAAAGGTTGCGTTCCTGACTGAACACTGAAGCAGTTTGGAAAAAGCGATAAAAACCCAGCAGATGTGCCGTGTGGAGTCGGCTTTCCTCTGCTTCGAAACACAGCACCAGCAAAACGTTTCTGATTTTCGTCAAAAACTCTGCTTTTGAAGTAAACATTTCTGTATTTGAACTGAGAAAAGGCAGTTTTTAGCGCAGAAAACAATAAAAAGTGGGTGGTAGCGCTTGCGAAAAAGTTCCCTGTTTTGATCAAAATGTGCTTCTTTCTCCCGTATAGGCACGATGATCCAGTCGCTGCGCTGGAACGACGACACCAACATGTTGGCGGCGCTCGCTGACGGCAAGTTCATCGTCTGGTTCTATCCGAACGCGATCTACACGGACAAGGACCTGCTTCCCAGGACCGTGCAGGAGAGGGACCCCAGGTGCGTGCGGTTATTCAGCAGTGGTCTCACTTTCACCTCCTGATTTTCTTCCCGCTCCGACCCTCACTGCCACCCTCCACCGCGACCCTCCTTTTCCACCCCGTGTGTCCTCGCAAACTGCAAGACTGTGCAACACAACACAATGCCAAAAAGACAGGAGTTGCGCTGTCCGCATGAAAAAAACCATAAAGGCAAGTCAGGACTGAAACGACTCCTGACTGCCCAAAACGCGCATCCAGTTTGGTTGGTCAGATTTGCTGAACGCCCAGAAAGCCGAAAAGTTCACACGCACTTGGCATTGCAGCGAGTTCGGTAAGAACCTGACGCTGCTGCAGTTCGTCGGGTGTCACGTGTTGATGCGTCGCGGCGAGGGCAGCACGGTGGCGGCGGGCGTGTCCCCGTACCCGGCGCTGCTCCACAGACACGTCAACCAGAACAAGTGGGACGACGCCGTGCGCCTCGCCAGATTCGTCCAGGTGAGAGGGGCATTCGAGAGGGGCAGGCGTGGTCGGGCGAGGGGTTGACAAATGAAAGAGCGAAGATGACGCCCTCACAGAAAAGGGTTGTGGTGTGAGGTGAGGCTGATTTCTCCACAAGTAAATTCGAGCTGGGCTGTTTCATTTTTCGGGGTAATTCGAAGAAATCAGTGGTGAATGAGCTGGTTTATCAATTGGAAATACGGTTTTGGTTCAGCCCATTTGAAGTCAAGGTGAGGCACACGCAAAGTACTCTGTGTTGTGGCAGGGGCTGGAATATCGAGTGGGGATTAGCAGTGCCATGACTCGCTTTCACTCTGATAATCCAGTGAACGATAAATTGAAGTGTGCCAACTTTAGGAACTTCCGATGGACAGTGTTGATCGGGCACTTGTGCAAGAGAACAAACCGAGATTTAGGACCAAAGATTTCCGACTGTCGACGCATAAATTTCTGAAGAAGTGCCATTTGGTCAATTTGATGTCCCATACAGTGTTATTACGTAAGATTTCTTGAGACGCAGCGCTGGGGCTGTTTCCATGTTTGGCCGGAGTCGCTGACGGATCAGTTTCCGAGAAGGAACCTGGTCCCCGGGGCCCGGGTCAGACGCTCCGCAAATAAACAGCAAACAGCCGGCGTAAAAGTCGGGCGCCGCGCACTCTATCAATTTGGCTTGTTTGCCGAATATGAATGGATGGACGGGTCGAGCTGGAGATGTACCGGTACACTGTGGAAATTTGGGCTTTGCTCAGAAAAGTTGTGGTTGACCCGTTGAATCCGTCATCTCGTTTCAAGAGCACGGGAAGCAGACTGAACTACGTTATGATGCACACTAAAATGTTCTCATCAAGAGAACATCACTCAGCAAAAGAGTTTCAGAGACCTGATGAAATGACCCGAGGAAGATTTTGCATCATTTTGGCTGAAGTTTCCGCCTCAAGCGGGCAACGTTCGTCTCCCAGTGATGTTTGAGTTCTTTCTTGTTTCGACGTTCTTTTCTCGCAGTGCGCCAAGACCCGTGCTGCTGAGTCGGTCACTGTCCCTTTCTTCGCGGAAACTGCGCCTTTGTGTTGGGCAGGTCAAGCCGCTGTCACGCGCTGTACAAGGGGAATGCACAATGAGCCTGGTGGAGCAAATACAGGGGTCATTACGTGCACGATGTCACGTTGTGCGTGTGTGCGAACCTTGCACGTTCGAGCTCTTTATCTGCTTTCTTGCGGCGTGGTCCATGATGACACTTGTGCGTTTTCGTTCTGCGCTGAAGGGTTGTGAGTGTCGTCAGGCGTACCAACAGAAACCTGGGTGCTTACCTCTGAGTGCGCCCCATATTTCACACCAATTAAATTCTTGCTATTTTCTACCTGTAAGTTTCCCTTTTCCTTGCAGGAGGATTCGCTGTGGGCATGTTTGGCCTCGATGGCGGCCTACGCCAAAGAGCTGACAACGGCAGAGATCGCGTATGCTGCGATCGACGAGGCGGACAAGGTGCAGTTCCTGCAGACGATCCGCGACCTGCCGAGCAAAGAGGCGCGCAACGCGGAGATGGCGGTGTTCAGCGGTCAGCCACAGGCGAGTCGGGGCGGGGAAGAGAGAAGTCGAGGGAGTTGGATTTGGAGTGAGGAGCACAATGAGTTGGATGGAGACTGAGCTGGGGTGAGGAGAGGAAAGCTGGTGACTTGGTGCAAGGTTTTCTGCTTGCTTTCCCCACGTCTCTGACCTCCACAACAGACCAATTTTCAGAAAATGTGAAGAATGGCTTTGTGTGTTTTGCAGGACGCGGAGGCAATTCTGCTGCAGTCGGGACTGACGTTCAGGGCGATCATGCTCAACGTGCAGCTGTTCAACTGGGACAGGTATGAGCCGAGCACTCATCTGCTCTGAGAGTGGAGAGCGGTGGTGGGTTGACGGGGTGGAGGAAGGGACCAATAGGAAAAGGTTGAAGGAGAGGAGGGTTGTGAATGCGGTATTCTCGGCGAGAAAAGGCCAGATGGTCCTCATCCAGTTCACCCATTTTGAGGATAGATCTGTCACAACAAACTCTGGACCATTCTGTGGGTTCACAGAACTTACAAGGCGAGGGGTGTTTGGTTGCAACATTCTGGCAAGCTGTTTGGCACTTCCTCTTCACTCCCACGTCACGATTGGACCTGGCAGACACCATGCAGGGCATCTCTGCTGCACTTTCAGAGGTGCGATAATTCTGCCTGTTGTGCTGATGAACTTCCGAACAGAGCAGAAATGTAACAATCTGCACTTGTTGCAAGTTTTCCCTGATTCAACCAGCGGATCCATGTGCGAGGGCCGACGTAGCAAACTGTGGTTGTCATGCTGTGAGCATTGAACTTCCGGAACGTGCAAACGAGCACCCTAAGCTTGGTTCACATTGAAAATCCCGGGTCATTGAGCTGTGGGGTCTCTTTGAAATCAATCGTGACTTCTTGTCTTTGGTCTGCCGTTGCCCAGGTCAGTCCACCGGGCAAGCTCGACAACTGAATTCACCGACGCTGGCATGTTCCAACCAACTGGCTGTGGCGGTCCCACGTTTATCTCTCCCTCTGTCGCTGGTTCTGTTGAGGGCCTCCAGAGCCATGACACAGATTGCGTGTTGCGCACAAGATTTCTCTCGGGACCCACAACTCGCCAAGATTGCACTTTGTGTGGCCTCAGCTGCCCGCGATTCCAACCACCTGTTGATGAGGTGGAGGTGCTAAACACAGACTGTATCTGCAGCACGCGGTGAAGCGGTCTGAATAGCGGACGGCTGCTCTCTGATCATGGACACGAAGAACGTTCAAGAGTGTTTGGGATTTTGCCGAACTGACCATCACAGAGTTCGTCTCTGAGGCCGCATGTCCCTCATGATCAAAGATTGTGTTTGGATCATTGATTTGCAATTTTTGGTCGCTTCACCGCTGAACCGAACGCACCGGTGATCCACAGTCGTTGCCACTGAGGGGTTGATGAGTTCACGAAGTCTTCTGTTCCCGAAGATGCAGTTTTCACATCGTGCTTCACTTCCCGTTTCACCGAGATTTTCCACATTTGGTGATGCGCTGCGCGTGTTAGTCTTGGGGAATGAACTTTTGATTTGCGTCACATAAACCAGTTTTATTTGGGCTTAATTACGCAAAGCTTTCAAAAGTTTTCCTGGGCGCACTCTTTCCGCTTCTGCCCAACTTGTTGGCATCTTTTCAAAACACATTCACAGCTCCTATTTAAATAAACCCGAATAAATGTCAAATAAACAGAGGCTGAGAGGGGAAAACAGATTCTTTATGCTGAATTTAAGACCAGGTTGGCCCCAGGTTTTCTTGAAAGGAACTCGGCAATAAAAGCGGGAACGGGACCCAGGGGAGAGCGAAGCCTGCTCCGTTAATGGGACCCCGGCTTGTATAGTGCTTCCCCTGCTTAGCTAAGCATTTCCTAACTCGTGCTTCATTAGGCCGCCATGTCAAGTTGAGATTCATGAGGCTTTTTCTAATGAACGGCGAAAGTTTGGGACAGAAATTCGCATTGGCGTCCACACTGTGTTCGGCCCTTAGGGGACAACACTCCACCATCGGAAAATTGTGCGTGGATGCGGAACTTTGTTCTTCCTCTCGAGATCTGGTCAAACGAGAAGAATTCGTTCTGTCTGGTCAAATTGATGTTGTTTTTGTGAGGTTGAAATCATTGGTGGCAATTCGAAACTTGTGCGATGTCAAGAGCACTTAGCGGTGTGCCGCAGATTTTTCACTCCTGCAAAGCAACTTCAAGACGTCCCCTGTTCCACTCAGTTTGGCACAGGAACCCCCTCCCCCCTACAAACAGAACTTGGGCTCTGGAGCATTTGCTTGTGTTGTTTTGCAATTGCCGATTGCAAAATATGTGGGGTTGCCAGCATGCGCGTGCATGACGGTTTCGCCACCGGGGGAGTGATCTGGGTGTTCTCATTCCCAGGCGAAATGACACTGGTTGTTTTGGGATCTCCGTTGGCCAGCCAGAATATGCCACCGTGTCCAAACGAAGGCTAAAGGGGGAAATCGAGCCCGAAAGGCTCCAACGTTCGAGTCGTCGGCTCGCGCGCGGGGCCCTTGCACACGTGTCTGAGACGCAACACCCCACCGGTGCGCGTCTCGGATGTGGTGCGGCATAATATTCTTGAAAGCCACACAGATAGCTTTATCACTCATTTCTCAGCTACACTGTTGTCCAGTACGAGCATCAACAGGTGGTTGGTTTGTGTTCATTTGGTCACATCGGCATCAACGCGACGCGACTTGGACGCGTCTGAGGGAGACTTGTTTTCGACACGGCGAGTTTATTAGTCATAAGTCAGGTAATGAAGAGCCGAATTGGCTGTCTCGTTGGGGAGGGTGAGTAGATGGGGAGTTATGATGCCTGTCTAATGTTGTCTAATGGTCCGGATTACATTGCGACGGTCCACGGAGGAAGGCAAGTTCGCTTCATCAAAACTTTCTCAGGTCAGCCTGTCTGCTCTGTCCTCTTGGACCACGGTCGGAGGTGAAGCACGTTGTCAGGTCGCGCTGTTATCGGCACGCCCGACTGTGGGTTGTTTCTTCTGTGTTTCAGGGCGCTGGACTTGGCAGTGAAGCACAAGACGCACGTGGACACTGTGTTGGCGCACCGTCAGCGCTGTCTGCTCAACTTCGACAAGAAGGAGACCAACAAGCGATTCCTGCAGTACGAGAAAGAGGTGCTTCCCTTGTCTCATCGATACAGTCAAATTGCGCACTGTCGCACTCCAGTACTAACTGTGAGAAACCGTCATCGGTCATCAAGAAGTGGACGGTCGGCAAAGTGCGAATTGCGCTCGGTGACCACAGTAACATGCGGTTAAAAGTCCTCTTTTTGTTCGTAAAAAATTAACATGATCTGAACGAAACGTCAACTTTTGATTGCTTTGACGCGCAACAGATGGTAGGTGTCATCAATCCTTTTCCACACACCTTGAATCTTTTTCAGTTGTCAACTGTGAAGGAAATCACAGAAATGTACAAACTGCACAGTGGCCTGCATCAAAATGCACCATTTGTTTCTGTGTCCGCTCGCAATCTTCTCTCCGGCTCCAAATTCCCGCACTTTTCATTCAAGATTTCCGTGTACCGACTTCGTTTCTAAGTTTCATTTCCCCGTGACAGTGAGTGCAATGTGGAGTCACAGAACCTCTCCTGTCACCTAACTCCTTCAATTCGCATTTTGTATTTTCTGATGACTGCTCTTTCTCACGAAATAGAAAATCAGCAGAACAGAAAACTACTGATAAAGTTGATAAAGTTGTCCAGGTCCCGACCAGCGGCTGATGAACCCTTCCCGTCCCAGACACCGCTACGAGTCGCTCAGTCAAAGGGAAACGCGCACTTGCACATCACACTGCAAACTTCGAACGTGAAAGACGCGTCCGTGGTCTACGTTTCAGGTTCAGATCGAATGGGACAAAATCGAGCAGAAGATGGAGCTGGAGTATCAGAAGGAGCGGGAGCGGCCGAGCGTGCCCGGGGGCGGCGCCAAAGGTAAACTGCGGTAGACACGGTGGGCAACCGAGGGGAGGCAGTGGGAGAGGAAAGAAATGAACGGAAATTTGTAAAACACCAACAAAGACAGGTGGCAAATGTCAAGTGCAGTGCTGCTTGGCTTCCAAACTTCTGACCAGCAGTTTTTGTTGTCTTGTTGGCGACAAATGTATAAATTGTGCAAGGTCCGACACGATGACAAACGGAAAAGCGCGTTGCTGGTCTTTTTCCGTCGCGAACGAGCCACAAAGTTTGTTCAAACAATGTCCGTCCAGAGTATTTTTGTGGTTGTCGTTTTATTTTACGTCTGTTTGTTTCAGCTTGAATAGAACATCTTCTTTGGTAAATGTCAACAGACTTATTCCGAAATCTTGCTGTGTCACAATTCACAGTGTCCTCACGCGTTAGAATTTACAATGTCACCCGTCCACACTCTGCGTGCAAACGCTGTGCATCTCGAGTTGATCTCCACTCTGAACACGATTCAAACCAAAGAGAATGTCTCTTGTTGACCTGATCAGATTTGAGTTGTCTGGTCCACAGTATTCGTCGCATAAACACAGGGTAGAAAACACAATGACGCTGTTCAGTTTGGATTCTACATCCGGTAAGTTACCGGCAGGCTTTCCAGGATTCTTGAAGCCTGAAGAAGAAAAAACAATATTTTCATCCAAGAAAGGGTCTGAGAAAGTTTCTCAGGCTCTTCTCGGATCTGGGTTGGGTGCGTGTCCTAGAATTCTTGGTAACAAGCAGAAAAGCACGAATGTTCCCGTTCCGTCCACATTCTGACTGGCAACCACACGCCGGGCACAGCTTGAATTGTAATTATGAAGTCAACCACTTTGTAAACGCCGTCCAGTCCGACTTGCAGAAGAGGGCCAAACTTTCTTACAGCTGTGGTGCAGCAGATCCGCGAAAACTCAGTTCCTTACAATTGCTTGGTTTCTCGCTGTTTGTCGCTGACGACCAAGGCTCAGATTTGCACTGTCACGTTTTGCTTTGTGAGTGCGATTGTGCTTGTCACTTCCTGAAACCATTCTTCGTTTTGGCTGTGCGAACGTTTCTTGTTGTGAATAAAAGTTATTCTGATCAAAGGTGTCCACCAACCGCTTTGTTTCTGCGCACGCTACAGTTCGCGTACGGAAAGAGTTTTGGTTACTGCAAGTTCGTTTTCCGTGACGAAAAACGTGTGTGACCTGCATGTTCACCGAGTTCAGCAGAGTCGTTGTGCGAAAACAAGACTGCAGTTTCTTCGTCAAACGCCAACTCGTTTTCAAGTCAAAATTTCAGTTGAAGAGAATTCGTCGGAAAGCAGGGGTCAGAAACTTCGTGTATTTTTCAAACGTCTGCGTTGCTTCCCCTGCAGTGGAACAGCCGAGTGTATTTCCTGCTGCGTGCAGTTGTTTCTTGTTCGGCTCAAATGTTGCTGTTCCAGGGTTGTTCTGCGATCGCTAGAAAAAGGACCAAAAGCGTCCAACTTCTTGCACACGGTGCTGAATGCGAAGCGTGAGCGCCTCTCGAGTGAAGTCTGCGAATACCCTGGATTCAGTGGAATCCACAGCGGGAACCTCAGGACGGGACGTGTATCTCGGGCGGCAGCCGACGGCGACATCCTCCCGCGGGTCCGGGACGGGGCACTGGGGATTAAAAGCGCCCTTACATCAGCATTAGCCGGCGCTTCATCACATTATCGCGCTCCTTAGCCCTGTCGACACGCTCCCAGCCCGCGCAGATTTATCCCGGCCTAAATCAGGCTCAGACCAAACGCTAATAAAGACTTACAACTCAGTCGCGGTGCCAGCAAACAGAACTAAAGTCAGATTCATAAAAAATATCCAAAGCCATATGGTTTTCGCTCAAGAGCTGCGAAGCCAGATTCAAAATTTGACCGCCTGTATGAGAATTCACACGTGTCTGATACAGTGGCGCTGCAAGCGGAAGTTCTGCTCGAATCCAAATCCTGACTGAGACTGTTCGAGAACGAGCACCAAGGTGCATCGCAAGGTCACTCACACGCACACTTTAAAGTTGAGTTCTGCTTTGTGCCTAAAGTTCCGAGTCATTTCGTGATATGCGATCCCAGACCTCACCCACCCATCGCGTGAAAAAGAAATCTGAAAAGCAAAACTGGGAGGGCTCCACAATTTCACTCCATGGATCAGTTTCTTGTTGCTGTTGAGTCAGCGGGAATGGAAAGAAATCCGCCGCGAGGCCGCCGCCGCTTCTCAAACGACCCATTCTCGTCATCCCGTCAATGCGGCGCATTATGCGGGAGGCGGTGCGGACGTTGTAATCTCCCCGCACACTTCCTACCCAATCCCCCGTCTCCCAGTTCCCCTCAATAGCAGCCAATTCCACTAAGCTTTTTTCAAATAACACTTTTCCTCAATGTTTTCGTGGCTCGCTTCAGAAAGGACACACTGTGAGTGTCCGAAGCACAATGTCGTCCTGCACGTCGTTCTGACGCCGCTGTCACTGGGTTGACGAGATAAAAACGTCCCACACAACCAACCAGTGCTTTCATAGGAGAAATTCCATTCTTGAGAAGCGCTGCTTCATCACCATCAGTTCTCGTCTGCGGACTTCCAGAGCAGCGAAGGCAAATTTCATGGGGGCTATTCCGCGTCTCTTTATGGGCCGGGCCCGGGCCATGTGTTATGCAATTCACTAACTAACATCTGCTTTTATGAGGTGTTGTGTTACTCTGTGTATGAGTTCCTCTCTGATTTATGACTGGAACCCAAATGTTAAAGAGCTTCCTGGCGAATAGTTGGGATGAGAGAGACCCACGTATTTGTGAGCGCTTCAGTCAATCTCCATCCCCTGTTTTTGTTGTCGCTTGCAGAATCAAAATTAGTTTGGTTCTGCAACGGCAAAGCCGTTTCTTTCGTATGCAATACAGTGTATTTGAACTTTGTTTTCTTGGTGAGCTTCAACAAAGCTCTCATAGAATTCTCACCTTTCCCTTCGTTTTGTCTCTCACAGTCGTGTTTCATCATTAATGCAGGGTATGGCTGGTCAGCAATTTCCCGAGTGTCCCCGGCTGCTCAACACACACATGCATGCCTGCAGACCGCAGATAAAAAGGCCACAGTTCCGCGGAGACGTTCCTCGGGGACAGGGGGGACGGAGCCGCAGATTTTGTCAGCGTTACTGCAAAAAGGTTGAGTCCAACCATGCAGGCCGTGTTCTGATGCTCTGCGCGACAGACGCTCTGCAACCTGGGCCGCATGCAATAAAAGGATTCTGACCCAAATTCACAGTCTGAAGCTCGAAGGAAGGAAGTGCGTAGCGTCGTTCAACCTTCATGAAGTCGCTTGACATAACTCGAGCTCGGCATAATCGTGCGTCGACAACGTCATTCTGAACCCATGAAATCTTCTCGTGGTATCGCGTTGCTTCTCTCACGCATCTTGGTCTCAGGACCGTCGACGTCGCCTTTTGTCTCGTGACCAGAATCCGCAGCAGCTGTCGTGACGCCCATCAACCCGCGCTTCATTTTCCGCGCAGTGGCTTGATTTACTGTCCGTGTCTCATTTAGCGCGTCCCATTCCGGGTCCCAGGTCGCGAGAAACATTCTCCCTCCTCTGTCTCCAGGGATCAAAAGTTCCATTCGCACTCTGTGGAACATGAAAGCGAATTCTGTCTGTCCGCTCGCCCCTGCCATTGTCTTCGAAGGCCAAATCAAATCAAAGATGCACACAAGGTCCGCGAAATACACAACTGCAGGTTTGTGAGCAGGATGTCGGCTTTCTCCTTTTGAGACTTCAACCGCAAAAAGATATTCTGGAATTAAACCTGGCGTCCCGCTTCTTTCTTTTTGATTTTCATGTTTGAGTTGTTGAAGACATGACATGCGAGAATTCGGGAAGCGCAAGATTTTCCAGACAAGTCTGGACACAATGCAAAAACCTGACCTCCGACGCACTGAATCCTCTTCTGCGGCGGATTTCTTTGCATCAGATAGCGTAGGCTATCTCAGCGGGCCTTTGCGAATCGTACAAAATGCTCAGTCAGCTACCGGCACTTCCATTTGTCTGATGCAGCTGACAGACACCAGAAACAGGACCTGAAAGGTCCAACAGAAGTTGCCTTTTTTCAATGATCACGTATCAAAATACACCTGAATCTGCCTTTGTTGGTCAGGAGAGATCCCATCTTTTGGACAGTACCTGTCTCTGTCTGAACACCCTCCAGCTGCCCCAACCCTAACACCCTCAGGGCCATTTTTGAGAAAGGGTGAGACACACTGAGTGACCATTCTCCTTTGAAAAGCAGTGGACAAGGCCGCTGCTTGGTGCAGGCAGTGTGGATGAGCCCTCTTGGCTTTTCTCGTGCAACAAATCGCACCTCACAGCACCTTCGTCAGTGCAGACTGCTGGTGTACTTGTCCACCTTCACAGCCGCGGTCCCTTGGGGAGATGACGCATGTGCCGCTGACGCGCCGCCTGCGCGCGATTAACGCGTCTCGCAGATTGAAACGGACGGCGCAGTTTCCTTCTGACGAGCGCCACAATTGGCGTCGGCGGATTATTTCATAATCTTTTGATTGTCTCGAAATCCCTTCCACACCACTGAGCTCACACCGTAAAGAACAAAAAGAGACACTGCAAAAATGTGGAGGCTCTCGGTCATTGGTTTCCAATGTTGCTGTTTTGGAGACACATGTGGCATCGGGTTCTTGCCTTTTGTATCTGGTTTCAACATGTTTCACGCAGTCGCAAAAACAGGATGAACAGTAAATGACCAAACGAGCAATGCAGGGTTTATTGGGTGTCGGGCCTCACGTTCTGCGGTGTTTATGGATCGCTTAATCCGGAGCGCCCAATTCATCTTGATTACGCGCGGACTAAACGGCCCGATTAGCCCGGCCCGTTTCGGAAACGATCAGGGCGACGAGCGCCAATTAACTGGAGAAGGCAGGGCAATCGTCATCAGCGTCGGGGCAGAATGAGCTGAGCACGGAAATGAAGATCTGTCGCTTCATGTTGTGGTCAACTTCTGAAAAGTCGTCGCTATGGATGAGTGTTTTGTCTGCAAAAACCTGCGCTCGTCTCAGTTTGCTTCCACATTTTGAGTTGTGCTGAATGTCTGGGGAGCGTTCTGGTTTCTTTGGGTCGCTCAGTAGAATTACCTTCGGCACAAAGTGTCACGAACACGATTGTTGTGACCGTGAACCAGAGTCAGGCGTGCTCCAAGGTCGGAGCTGAAAAACTTGTAGTCACGCGCCTTTCGTCTGGCGGAAATTACCGCATCTGGAGTTGTCCTGGATCTGATGCAGTTTCCACAGTTCCAGTGCAGTGAGTCAGTTTATGAGGCTTTAATGACAGATTCGGAGGGGCTGGGCCATAAAAGGCTCTGTGCTCTTGTCGGCCACAATGAAGCAACAGGTCTCGGCTTCTCACCCAGACGCTTCCACTCTCACGCAACGCTCCCGTATTCGACCTCCATGCAATTTCAATGCACAGAAAGGTTTCAGAAACGCAGACAACAATGGATTTATTTGGAGACTGACTTTTGTTTTGTCTGTCTCTTTCTGAACGTAACTTGTGTGTGGCTGACAATTTTTTTGGGGTGGGGTGGGGGATTTGATCTCTTCATGGGTTCGTCCGGTGCGTGTCACCCTGGATCCGTTCGAGCACAGGTTGTCGCTTCACCACTGCCCGGCGAACTTGTTTTGCAGAGGCTTCAGACTATGACCAGCAGAAGTTCCAGATCGTGGTCTGAAGATCATTTTGTTGGTTTGCACTCCCGCCTGACGCCTGAACAGATCTTGTCGCCGCGGTTCGGCACCTCGACATCAGCTCGGATGTCCCGAAAAACAGTTCAATTTGCATTTTTTATTTGAACGCAAAACGTTGTCGGTCTTCATTCACGGTAACCCAGGCTTCATTCACCAGATTGCCAAACAGCGCTCAGGGCTTCTTCGCAAACATTTGCGCATGCAGTTCCAGCGCGTGGACAGAAGTTCTGGGGTTCCCACGGACCATTGTTCACACCTCAACAATGACTCCTTCGTAAAGTTTGGTGGACTTTGAGCAGTGCATCCTTTTGATTCTTGCAGTTTCCACCTCTTGTTCATTTCTCGGAAATGGGTGAAAACGCGCCGTTGACTGTCTTTCTGTTGCCGTCATGACCGCGTTCCGCATCAGATTGAAACAGTCGGGCGGGGGGGGGGGCGCACAGAAAATGCAAATTCAGTTGGGAAGGTTTGCGCTTTTCACGCACGGTGACACAAAATTTGATCGACGTGAAATTTCGACGAAAATATTGTTTTATTACAAACAACTTGAAAAACAGATTCTACAGTTTGTCTTGCTTCACGGTTCAGTGTCCAGAACTAGAGTGGACCACGTCCATCACGCCGTTTGGAGTCGGCACTTCAACACAACTTGTGTCTCAAAGCCGCTTCAAACTTGACATCCAGGTCGAGCTCAGCGGTTCCCGAAAACTTTTGATTTGAGACATTCACAAGTCGAGTGAGGTGTGCATACAGAACGTTTACACATCTCAACGAACGGAAATAAACATCCTCTGTTCACTCTACATCTCTGAACAATTCACTGAGTTCGGGCACACCATTGGCTCCTCTTGTCAAGGGATAAGATTTAAAATAAGTAGCACCATTTTTGTTCAACGCACAATTTGAGATCCTTCACACAAGATTCACAGGCTTGTGAAAAAGTGGCTGTGTTTTGCACAATACTCTCTCACTCCGCACAGAAAGCATCAATTTGCTTCAGTTTGGGAATTTGTAGTGGATCAATGCGCTGGTTTAGCTCGTGCCAAAACAGAATCAATGATTGAAAGCCGTGCACGGCGCAGGCGAAAGCTGCGAACAGAGATGCGGTGTTCGAGTCATGTGGCGACTTGAGGCAAACTGATTCAGCACATGACGACATTCAAAAGCAGGTAGAAAAAGCAAATGGGTTGACAACCCTGGCTCATGTTCTTCTCGTCCCCAACTTCGAAATGCGAATCGGTCTGAGTTTAGATCGTCAAAAATGCTGACACAACCAGGGGTGACTCGCTTGCAATGCTTTCGATTTGAGTGGACAAAGTGAATTTTGAAGCCAGTCAAAGGGGATGTGCGAACTCTGCAGAAAACAATCCCGCGAAAGCAGATGCGTTCTCCTGGACGTCGTTCATTGCTTTCCTGCTGATCGTAAAGCAAAGCTAAGAAGCGCCGACCAAATCACTGGTCTGACGGGATGCTACGTCTTGGCTCTTCGTTCATCCGGAACGGAAAGGCCGCGTGAAAAGAAAATGAAAAAAAGCCTTGGAGAGCGTTTTGTCCCTGCGAGCAAACAAATTTGTGAAATTAATAAAGTAAATAAGTAAAAACGAAGCAGCACTGGAAAATGTCCAATTTTCCAACAAAAATGATTTGTTCTTCAGCACGTGGCCAAGCAGTGGTTTCGGTCGCCATGGCAGTGGCGCAACGCTGAGGGTCACGACGACAAGCCAGAAAGACAGACAAGCCGGCAGCGTCGCAGTGTGCACAAGTCACTTTGACAACAGATTCTACAGGCCTACAGCTGCAAATAGAAATCTGTTCCATTCAAAATCTGCACCTGAGCAACATAAAAGACGAGACGACCAGGGATGCGCAGAAAGGACATTTGCGGAAGTGTGGTCAACATTTTGCAGTGTTGTTTTAGAGACTTTTATTACACAAAAGTCTTTCTGGAAAAAATATTTTCCTGTATATGCGTATTTTTCAGTAGATACTGCATGAACATACGATGGGGAGTAGTTATGGTGAACTAATACGTCCTAGTGTTGTACAGAAGATATACTGTGATGCCATACATGCTCTCTAGAGATCATTGGCCAGTAATAAAATATACATTCAAATTACCCTGCCAAACCAAAAGAAAAAGAAAATATAAGTAAATAAAAGGAAAACGTCAAGACAAAAAATACTGCCGCTTTCACTCCGAAGAGAAACGATCTTCGTGCTTGATTCTTCTCATTCTTTCGTGCTGTTGTCCTTCACGCCATTATCATCATTTCAAGCCAAAGTCGATTCGATCGCACAATCACCACAAGATCGTCTCACTTCCAATCTCATCTCGCACAAAGCGACTCAACAAAAGCGAATCACCTTCAAAATGACGGTAAAAACACGAGTCTCAATTGTGACAGTACGGTATGATAGCATTTCGAGCTTGGCTTTTCGACGGACAATATCACAGTTTCTTTTCGTGATGGTTTGTTTTGTATCGAAGCAGGAGGTTTGTTCAGTAGAAGCCCAAAAAGCCCACTCAAGCTGTTGCTGGCGGATTGTGTACAATTTCTTTTACGCTTTTGTTGCCTTGGTGGTCGTATGGACTTTTGTTTGCATGAAAAGCATTGATGTGAGGAGTGCATATTTTCAGCCCAATGCCACAGAAGCACACATATGAATTATTGAAAGAAGGAAACACAGTATCTTACTAGTTAACACGCAGTGATTTCCCCTTCTCTGTTGAAGCTACAAGGGAAGAATGGAGCACAGCAAAAGTTGCAAGACATTCAATCGGGGACCAACCCAATGTTCTACAGCTATTCAGCCTTGTCTATTGACAGAAGTGCACAGCACAGTGATATTCCTCTCGATGTATGTACAAGCTCAGCACACAGCAAAGCAAACAGTGAAAGGTGCACTTCTACCTTCCTTTTGGTCGTGCTGAAGATGCTCGACTTTCGTTCGGAGAGTCTTTGCTTTCAATGGCAAATTGGAAAGAGAAAGAGACTCATCAATGACTGAAGGCAAAACCCGGGTCGCCAAACAAAAAACGTCTTTGTTGGTTGGACCGACAGCCCACTTGTGAGCCTTCTTGTTGAATGTTGGACTGCTAGGTCCATTCCTGTTGATGATGCAGGAAATAATGTGACAGGTTGGAGGCAGAAGCTGGTTGCAGAGGTGTAACACTGCGTTCTATTGGTTAAACAGGCAGTCTCAGCATCAGTTCACTTTGTCCTTGAACAAATTGCAGTTAAGCCCAGCACACACTCAAAACGTTGCGCACAAAATGTGTGTTGACTGCACCAAGCTGAACAAGGTCTGCACAGGAAGCTGCTGTTTCCCGTGAGCGGTGTCGAGTGTGCACTGGCCTTAACTGTGACTGGCGGGTGGCGATCTGATCGCAGAAGCGAAAAACACAAATGTAGACACTGCATGCAGAGAGAAGGCACAACAACATAGACGTTTACTCCGATCGAACGGCAGGCTTTATTATTATTGTTGTTATATTATTGGTCTCAGATAGTTCGATCTCACAAGCAGACGATGCTACACTTTCTGGAATAAAATAAAATAAACAATAGAAAACAGTGTTTGAAACAAACAAAAAGCGAGATTTTTTTTTCAAGCATTATTGAAAGAAAACAGTTTTGGATGTAAATTTGTCGTCTTCAGCTGAACAAAGCACAAGCGTTTTGCTTCAACTAGTTACAAGCTGTGTTGTGGTGGCAAAAATGCGCAAACACGAAAACAACCGTCACCTTTCTGCACAGAAAACAAATGAGAAATGGGAAATGATTCAACGGCTATTGTCAATGCATGCAAACACAAGCTGTCTGTTGTTGCTCTGTTTCCTTTTTCCTTCTTTCAAGATATTTTATATCGCCAGGAAAGCAAGCAAAATTTCCTTGGTGTTTTTTTCTCCAAAATGGGGGACAAACGAATTTTTTGCCTTAAAATTAGTTTTGACAGTCCTGAGACAATGTGCAAAAAACCAACTGGTGATCTTATTGCTGCAAGAACAATGAAGGACTGAAAAAGAACTCAGCAATAGCGAACAGGAAACTGTTAAACAGTTTGGTATCCAATGAGAAGCTGGCATGTGACAAGCTCAAGCTGTTCGCTTCCCAGCCAATGGGAGGCAGTGACACATCGAAAAGCATGCAATGCGCTGGTGAAAACAAAACCATGGTCATTGGACATCACTCTTGAGCACAGTTCACTAAGAATGGGGTTGGATACACAGAAGAACAGTTTCGTGTTAAAATATCTTGAAAGATTCCGAGAACATTTGATGTTCTCCAAGCATCTCACATGACTTTTGTACAGCCAATCAGAACTTGTTATCATCAACAATACACAACAACGCACGACCAACCAGCTTATGTTTGACATAATCGCCTGCAAAGTCGTCAGCGGAAGAAAAATCTAACAGAATATACAAAATCAGTTCAACATGAATCTGAACAAAACATTTCCAAGAATGTTGTCTCACTTTTATGAGCGCTTTTCAAGGAATACCCCACACTACTGCTTCACTAGTCTCCCAAAGCGTTCGAGCGACGTCGATTCGTTGCATCGCAATTCGTGTCTGATCGCACGCCAGCGTGCACCCGATGCGCCGCACACACCTGCACGCCAATGCTCTCCAGCGCTTGCACACACACCGAGTTACCTGCCAACAATTAAACATGAGGTTCCCATAACTGAGCAGGCGTGCCGTGTGAGCGGTGCGATCGAGTTTGCATCTGGTGAGAGGCGAAACAGAAGCAGATTTGGCGCAGTTCGCGTTCTGCGTCAAACAATGGATTTCAATTGAACACAGACCCACCTTTGGATGCTGTGTCACAAAATGAAGCTGCTCAGGGAATTCAGACTTGTGCGCTCACATCTCATTGTTTCCAGTGTCTCGCCTCAGTTGGTCAGCTCACCCACCTCGGTGGAGCTCATGCATAGTTGAGTACAGTAACGAATGGGCACTTGGTGTGTTTGGTGGTTTGCGCGCAAGTCGAAACCCCTGAAGGACACGAAAAATCAAGTGCAGGGCACCAATTTGGAAGAGAGACACTTTTCTTTTTCTTCACGTGAAATTCACTTGAAAACGGGGGACAAGATACAATGACCTCAAGCCCATAGAAGTGATGACAAACATACAATGGTCAAACTAGAGTAAATGTGGTGTATAATACATTGTACAAACTGCAAATTATACATACACAGTGGTAACATCAATAATGAAAATATCACAAATTATTTCTCAAAAAGTTCCTTCAACTCTTGAAACATTTTTTTGCACGGTTTTCGTCTTCCTTTCATTTACATTCAAAAATATTAACTATTATGTATACTGATTAAAATATTGAGGACATTCCATAGTAACTTGTTTCATTGTTATCATTGTACATTCTGCTACATTTGCTTTCTTTTCCTAAGACAGATTTTGCCGGTGTTCATTGTGTTTTTTCAAAAACAGACGTAGACAATGCGCTTTCAATCGCACAGAAAATGACCTACACGTGCGGTATCCATACTGAAAGAACAGTACAAGTTCACATGGGTTAAAAATGTCTTGTAAAATGTCACTACTCCGCAATTAAACTGCAAGTGTACATGCGTATCTTAAAAGCGTGGACACCATCGTACAGACACATTGCTAGAATTCAAGGAAATGCGAGTACAAAAGATCTACACGTTGCTGTTGGCCACTTTCCCTGTGTGTATCGGTAGCTTGGGTTTGGAGATGGGCCAGTTCGGGGTTGCGGTTCTTTTCACGTGCATCACTGTGGACACATCAAACATCAAAACGACAATGACAACGCATGATATGTTTAGTTTTGTAGAATCATCACATCATTGCTTGTTCTGCAAAGTTTGCCTCTGGTCTCTCACATTTCTGTTGGAACGGTTCAGAGTGGTCCTCTGCCGACCTGGATTTCTGACTGAGGTCTTGCCGTGGCTGCCGCCGGCCCTTGGGTCATCGCCTTCCGGTTTCAAAAAATCACACAGGCGGATAAACTCATGTCGAGCCGTGGGGACCACTCTGCCCCGCTCTCTGCCATGACTTGAAGCGGTTTAACACCACGGGTCGTTACCCTCCCGTGCGCTCGTAGCTCTTCCAGCGGAGCACGGCATCACTTTGCGCTTTCCAGCAATGATCCGTTGTGTGTGCATATTCGTAAGGAAAATCACTTGAATGAATAAAATCAAAAATTGTGATGACACTATTCAGTACACCAGACAAATTTCTGACAAATGTACAACACACACCTCACAATACGTTTCTGCCGCATGGTTTTGGAACGTCTCGCGCTTTGAGCACGAAAGTTCAGATTTCCTTTTGCATCATTCCCCAACCCAACATTTCTCAACGAGATAACACGACGCTGCAGCCGAGTTTGCATCTCCGGTGCAGACGAGAACAGTTTCTGTACAGAATACACAGACACCAAGTTTATCACAATCACGTTGTAGAAGAAAAACACTGTCGTTTCGCAATGATATTATCCACAAATCAATCGATTCATCATCATCGTAAGTCCATCACATTCAGTAGTCAAAGAACGTCCTTTCCCAAAATAAGTCACCTTGGTTCTCGTGATTCTTATGAAGAAGCTTTCAGCTTTGGGATCTTGGGCAACGAATGCTACAAAAGCCTTCGGAGGCCAGGGGCTCAAGTTTGACCTTGCAAAAGGCCCTGACCTTGCGCCAAGTCTTTCTTTGATTTGTTTTGCACCGACAGGGGTGTTGTATCTTTGTTTTTCCCAAGTGAACACAAATGAAAGAAACCCTACAGTACTGGACATGATTCATGAATGAGGAAAGCCTCATTTTGTGAAGAAACAAAAGTGAAAACAGTCACATGATTGAAAGTATCTCGAAATGATGCACAAAAAAAGTTATGAACAAATGTACAGGCCTCAATTATAAATCTATAGTAACCTCTATCAGTTGTATTGGTGAATATTCACAACTAAAACTTGCAACAGTTCTAACTACAAGACCAAACCATCGGAATTATGTATAAAAGTGTAAGAAAGGCAGCATGGATATTAGAAAAAACAAACTTACAGGAATATATGTGACATACTAGTCATCTTAAAAACTAGTAATTCATCCTTTTATAACATTTCTAAATATAATTTAAAAATTTGAGTAATAATAAAAAAGTTTCAGATATGGCACGTGTTGCCATAACGTTGGTACATCCCGTGATAGTAAAAAGAAATTCCCACGTCCTCATAAAATCAACTGTAAGAATAATCACAATGCATTTCTCAATTCACAATAATTCCCATTCGACAAACTGGAGTACATCAAATCCATGCCACGTCCAATCGAAAGTGTCACAAGAAAGCGAGTAGTCACTGTGGTCAGTGAGTCAAGTTGAGGCCTCTTGTGAGCGCTGCATCGAAGCGTGTCAAAGGTGCTGCTGCACACTGGAGTCGAGTGCACGTAACGCAAGGTCTGCAACACAAACTGCATCTCCCGCACTGTGTCCAGCGCACAGCGAGCCACCTTCAGAGCGAGTCCATCACTTTCAAATCTGTGACTTTAACGTGGGACAGTGTAAGCGGACCTTGAGAAGCACGGACAACAGGCACGTGTGTATGTTCGTTGAAGTAAGGGAAGTGGTCATCAGCGACCTGTGGTTGGTGTGTCAATCGATCAGTGGTTAATCAAGAGGTACCCAACAGGACTACATTTTGCACGTCCAGTGCGAGGAGTGGTGCGCACTCATGCAACATGCGTTTCTGTTTTTACATTATGTCTCAGTGCGACTTTCGCCAGTCAGGAGAGTCGCACGTTCGATGTGATGATGTCAGTTTCTCAGCTCAGCTCAAGCCGGGTTCGAAAACCCCGCGCACGTTCATCGATTTTGAAGCTGGTACAACACGAAGCAAGCCAGAATTTTGAAGGACCTGTGGCTCTGTTGTCCTATCTACATTAGACATGCCGGGGACATTGCACAGTACAGAGCCCTGCTGATCCCGACCCTTTTCAATGGAGGGCGAGGATTCCGGGCTGTGGCGGTGGTTGAAGCACACAAGGCACATCGCCATCGCACTCACCAGACTGAGCCGTGGGCATCCATCCTGTCGGGGAAACTGTCCTGCACGCACACGTGGCAATGCGACATGTGAGGTCGTACAAAATCTACAGAGCACCAATTGCGTTGTTCTCCCTCATTGCCCATCGTGTGGAGGTCAGTGGAGACTCAAGCCTATTCTCACGAAACTTGCCGAAAAAGCAGCCATCAACCAAGCAGTGTAATGTTACCCAGCCTGACAGTGCACAGAAAACCCTGAAGCCGAAACCATGTCTTAGAAGCAGCACAGCTGTACCTTGCAAAGCAATGTACAACAAGCAAAAAGACTGATAATGCCAAATCATTGTGGAAGTTCAAAAGCTTCATGGCCGAAAAATATAATTCAGCAGTGTTTGAGAATCTGGAATTACAATCTGATGAGATCAACGTTCTCAACATCGAAATCCACATGGAACCCCACGACTAGACCGTGGACCGTCTGGGCTCATTCCTTCCGACCCAATCACTGGGTCTTTCAACTAGACGCAGAACCTGTGGCCTGCTCTTCCTCCTCCCCTGGCAAATTTGGCACGAGGCATCCCCTCCACACCCGTCCGCAAAAAGAAAATCTCGTCTTGCTTGAATTCCATTACAAAGGTGAGAGATGGATACTTTTCACACAAGAATCAATCGTCTCTGGACATTTTCCCTCAACAATTCAAGAGGCTTGGCTTTGTCCCACAACGTTTTGTCTGACTTTGTGTGCTCAGCAACATAATGTGAAAACAGAAGTTCAGTTGTGCGCTCAGTTGGCTCCTAAAGGAGACACTGACATCTTTACATCTTATTTGTGGCTCAGCTTTGCCTTCAGTTCACTCTATAGTATTTCTATTATCATCATGAAGTATTGCCAAGGCAACACCTTCCGTTGTTTCCCTTGGCAACGAAGCACCTTGGTAACAGACATAAACTCCTACTATGCCTGGTGTAGTACAAATACGAATATCACATACGCCTGATTATTACAGAGAGTAAGTAATTATAACATAAAAACCGCTGATATAGGAGACTTGCTCAAAATCACATTTGACACTTGAAGGATTCATGATATTTTCCTTTTCGTATCTTTGGCTAATGTTTGAAACCTGTGGAACTAAGATACCAGCCATTTGTATTTCACCTACAGAACTTGACACAGACGTGGAGACGATTACAATATTCACTGATCACCATAGATATCCTTTTCCCCATTACCTGTCCAGATCCCAAAGTTTCTTTTGAAAACATGCGCGTTCGCTTCCTCTGTGAGGAATCGCCTGCAACTGAAGTAGTTGCTTCCTCACACCGATGAGACGCTGAACACGGAATGAAATCGGAGAGATGTGGGGCTCGAAGAATAATTTTCCTTGTTGACCTTCACAGCAACAGGCCATATCAGAAACCATACAAACACACCCAAATTGGTCAAGGACGTTAGCAACACGGTCGGGAAGAGAGACGCAGTCTTTGTACGTTACCGTGGACGCCGAGGTCATTTTTCACTGCCGTGTTGCTTGCTGGTCGTTGTCATGCAGACTGCTTCGGTTGTGTTTCCACGGTTGGTTGCTGTGTCGCATGAAGTTGTTGGTTGCCTAGACGACGAGAGTCTGTTGTTGATGTTGTTGTTGCTGCTGCTGTTGAGGTTGCGGCTGTTGCTGCAGGTGCTGATGCAGCGACAGCGGGATGTGGTAGTACCTGCACAGCGGGCGTGCGCATTTGCCCTTGGCGGCGTCGCGACACACAGTGACGCGTCCGTCGCACACTTCAACGTAATCTGCAACGACAAGACACGCGTCAGTGAGAAGATGGTAGCTGTGGTTTGTTGAGATGTTCGAAATTTTCTGAAACTCCTGCAGGTGCAATTGCACTTATTTTTGTGAGGGAACACTCTCTGCTGTCGCACCCTGCCTTCCAGCAGAAATGAAGAAAAGCGGGAGACGTGCGACAAGAAAAGGACTGGGGCCCTGTCTGCGCCTGCAGGAGGAAAAATTGAAGCGGGAAGCAAAGTGGACGATATTTGCTCAACAATCACAACGTGTTTGCTCAGTATCTCCTCCCGTCCTTCTTTCTCCCTTTCCCCATCCCGTCTGCTGCACTGTGGAAAGGACTGCTTTCTGCCTTGGTTCAGCTTCTCGAGTGTCAATTTCAAGGCAAACCGAGATACCACACATGTCTGCAGCCCACAATTACTTGAACTTCACGTTCAAAACAATATGGCTTTCAGTTGCGTTCTTGCAACACAACATTTGGAGGGTTCACGGGGCAAATCGTGTCACAATGCATGTCACAGGTCCCGTGAATGTTCTCACAGCGTCTGTCTGCGCAGGGAAAACGAGGAGTCGGGGCAGATGCAATTCTGCTGACACAACACAGTGCGACCACCTCCCTTCACTCTGCACGCATCCAACGCACAACGCACCGCAAAGAGCGTCTTTCCGTTCGTTGAATCTGGAGCAACTTGTTGCGATCTGGACATATGAGTAAACTTCCAAAACTGAGGACCTTGGTTCCCCTTGCAAAACAAACCCCTTCGCCGCAACAATCCAAAAGTAGCGCACACGCGAGAAAGCCAACAAGACAGACCGACACACTGTGGCCGGCGCATCTTTCAATCACTTCTGCGCATCCTGCTTCCCCAGTCCCGTGAGTGAAGCGTCCTTTGCGGACAGTGTGTTCTGACTGTGACCATCGAGGTACTGATGGCGGCTTCAAATTGAAGAAATGGAACGTCAATTCCACCGAAGTCTCCATCAGTAATGCTCAAAATTACAGCTTTTCGGAGCCGCCCTTCAAAGCAATCGCAGCGCACCCGAACCTCTCCCATCTCTCCTCTGCTCTTCACTTTTTCGATGAAAGGAACATTTTGGTCCATTTGCCTTTCAAGATCGAAAACATCAATTTCATGTGCGTGAAGCCTCACAAGCGTCACAAATGTCAGGAATTATTTTTGCGCATTTGACTGCGTCGTCCACTGTGCACAGAACAGTGTGTCCTGTTCACCACCATGGGACAGATGGTTGCGGAGTCACCAACAAAGGGAAATGGTTGTTCCCTGCCACAACTTTGGCAAACCGGCCAAGGCAAGAAAATTAATCTTTTTTTCTGGTACAACCGTGTGTACGTTGTTGAAAGCAATATTGAGTGCGAGTCAGAACGGCGGATGCAGTTCATGGGCCTACCAGCTGGCGATATGTTGTGGTCAGAATAACTGTGAGGACTCATCGTCAACTGAAGGTCACGCCCAACTCGACAATGTCAGCGCAGACGGGGCGGAGGACACCTGCTCGACACTGAGCACCAGATTGCACAGCGCAGCTGCAACGCCAGTCCCGTCGCTTCAGCACGTCCCGGCGTGTTTGCACGGACGCAGAGGAAAGCGGCGTTAAAAGCTCCCGCTGCTGAGCTTTCACACAGAAAACCATCTTCCTTCGGCCTTGCCGCTTTTCCCTCATGCCAGGCACATCTCAGCAACTCGAGTAAAGCTAACACTGGAGGCTTTGACGCTTCAAGTCACTTTTCCCAGCCCAGCCTCCACGCTTCTTTTCGAAATTTGAAGTGAACGCCTTGCAATTCTAAATTCTCTCCTTCAGACAAGTGTCCGATCCGGTTACCGATCCGTGGTCTGTCCGTCTCGCACGTACATCTTCACACGCTAACACAACCACGCTCACAGTCGCTGCGGCTGATTCAGGAATGCCAGATATTCTGCGCGAGGGTGATTTTTCGTGGTTTCAATTTGGAAGTTTGGAAGTGACTGCCTCAGACAAATGGAGGTGAACATTTGTTGTCGACCCAAGAAAGAAACTGTCCAGGAATGAGTGTTCTTTTGACTTTCCTTTTTACCACCTCACAGGGGGCATCACCTGATTTCCTTTTGAGGATGGGGATGAGGGGCTTTGTTTTTGGCTGCAACTAAGCCTCGTGTGATTACTCATCGTTGCCTCAACAATCGGCGAGTGCAAAAATCACACAAACTGCACCCTGGAGACACCGCTAAGCTGTGAGTCATCCCAGAACTCAACGCTACTTCGAACTGGATCTTATTGGAACGCTCGTCGAAGGCGACACCCACGTTGTCCGAAATCCGATTCTCGATGAGAAGTCTCAACAACACTCGCGATCGCTGACTCACCCCCACCCACCCTCAATCATCCACCCTCAGAGCACACAGGCTTCTGACGCAGTCAAATTGAAAATGACTTCGCGCTATCTGATTGGTCAAACTCCGACGAGCGCACAGAACACCTGATCAGCGCATTCATTCTCTTCGTTGTCTTGCGCAGAAAGAGAATCAATCCCACCAAACCACTGTTCTCGCATTGACGATCAGTTGCGCGACGGAACGAACTGTTTCGATTTGTGAGGACTCCGACGAATAACGCAAAGAAATTGAGAAAGTTGAGCTTACCCTCTACAAGGTGGACGTATTTGCATTGTGGCCGCTTACACTGACCAGACTTAAAATCTCGGCACACTGGGAGGGTGTCCAGCAACTGCGGAAAAATAAACAAAGTCGACGGTGAAACACATGACAACAACATGAATTCACAGTAAAAATGGGGTGCAGACTGTGAAACTGTCGCGCTGAGACAACGGTCAATTCTGACAAGTAGTTTCTCAGTGCCTCGACATGCAAGTTTTGAGATGGGCGTGAAGCGCGTCCCTCGGCGCAACAAGTTTCACAGCGTGCGAAGGCGCACGTCTCGGCGGGTTGGCTCCCGAGAACTCGTCATGCAACAACCCAAGCGCGAACACCCGAGAAGCAACAACTAAACAAAACAGTACGGGAGCACTCGCAAACAAACCCTCGAGCCTTGCGCGTAATTCACCCGTTTCTCGTGGCGATGGGTCGGGCGTCGTTTCGGTCTTTTCTCGGGAGGAAAGCGCAAAGCTATTTGAGAAGAAGTTGTACAGTCAGAGAGATAGCAGAGATTCAGTTACAGCTTCTACGGTGTAGCGAAAGCGAGACGGTCAAAAACTCCGAGGTGCAAACCGTTTTGCTCTTCTGGCTGGAACGTCGGTTCACTTAAACCTAATCTAAGGCGAAATTAAACCTAAGAGCACACGAGAGATGAAAGCCACTGGAGTCGGGGAAAGAAATTTGAAATCTGGAGATGAAGGATGCGTGAAATGAGCAGCAAAGAACAGCCGTGTGGCGACGCAAAAATTGGTGACCATTGCGTCAAAGTTGTCCCGAAATACCGCAAACACCCATGCGTTCATAAAAACAACGGCACCCAAAGAATGAAAGACGCAGCCTGTCTGGTTCCAACCATGATATTGTCTGCCACAATTGACGCTCAATTTTGGGGCAAAATGTGTCTCGTACACGGGCGCGTGCGGTGTGCGGTACGGGTATTGGGTCTGACTGGAACGAGGGGATTCTCAGAAAAATGTCGAGAACTTATCAAAGCAGCGCGACAGACAAGCAAGCCCATTTTGAGTGTCTTGTACACCTCCTGGGGAAGTTCAATTGAAGAGTGCAGAAGCGAAGTTCTTGTATTTTCTCAATGCAGATGAGATTGCAAATGGAATGGGATTGATGACGTGGCAGCTGCTTCGCCAGACGCGCGGGTGTGTCGGGAGAGCAATTTTTGGGAGCGAATTTGCGTGGCGAGGTTGGAAACGTCCTTGCACGAGGCAGAAATCAGGGCGGACTGAACAAGTTGACAATGGTTGCGCACCTGGCTTGTTTCATCAAAATAAGTCACATTGGTGGCGTTGGTGACGAGCGCACCGGCGGCAGCCGTCGCCGCCGCCTGGGCGTGTGGTATCATCGGCACTGTTGCCCGGGCCGCAGGGAGCGAGGGGGATGGAGAGATTGGAGAGGAATCCCGGAGCAGACAATCGAGGTGGAGGAGGCGCACAGGGCAGGAGGATCACGGAACAAAGGGCATGTGTGGCAGTGGGCATCGCACGAGTTCGGTTGAGCCGTACAAAAATTTTCAGAGGAATTCAGCCAAAATCAATGGGCATGCATCAACACATTCACCAGCAAAATGGTCAGTTCAAAGGACATGCAAGAATTACGAGCAAAACAAAATGAAATTTGGTCCGTGGATCGGAAATTTTGACGCAAAATATCCAGTGAGCAGCAAGCGAGGACGCATGCAATTCGAGGACGCGAGTTTTGTAAGTGAAAATGGATACGTAGTTGCAGCAGCGTGAAGATCGACAAGCGACAGGAAGAGGAAGTGACGTCATCAACACGTGACGCGCATGTGATCACCGCCATTTTGTATTTTTTGTATCGTCATCATTGATTGGATGTGAGTAGTTGGAAAAAAGAGAAACAACAACACTGCCATGTTAGCATTGTACCAGTGTGGAAAGAAGCGAACGAGGTTTCTAAGCCACTCTAGAGCCTGGTGAGAGAACTGGTGAACCCCATCTGCACATCTTGAGTGCGTTCAACAAGTTGACCCTTTGCAGCATTTGCAGTGTGTTGAAAGATGAAGTGCAAAAAAAAGGAACCCGGAACGTTCAAAAACAAACGCATCCCGATTCTGTCACTGTCAGGACTCGAGGACTTGATTTTGATCAGAGTCCAGAATTCACGTGCAGACGTGAACACCGGTTTCTCTTTGAGCCTCTGATTGGGTTGCAATTTTCCCGCAAGATCGTCTCAATCCTGGACCTGGTGGGATGAATTGACGAGACATAGGTTTTACCAGACACGGGCTACACAGCCTTGACCAGTGCCTGGCCATTTCAGGTGAGAACCTGAAACAACCACACACAAGGTCTCCATGATTATCGGATACCGCCTAAAAATGACATTCAAACCCTTTAGGCGAATGCCTGAAATGATCAGACACCAATGCCTCCTGATTCGGGGTGTCTGCCATTTCTTACACGCCTCTGCCAAGGAAAATACAACTGTCAAATTGTTTGGCCAAAAACCAGAACAATTTGCAGATGCTCCCCGGTCTGCCCGGACAAACTACCATTGGGAGACGGGACCAATTCATTTTGTGCGTGGAGGTCACAAGCCCTGAGCAAACCAGCATGAGAGGTGATTTCCGGTTTTCGATTGAATTGCCAAACGCCGAAACGCTGCGTTTTGTGACTGGTCGGGACTCAAAAAAGACCTTGGCTGAAAACAGCTGCCGACTCAATTTGTTGCAAGACGTTTCCACGTTATGCAGATGACTCGAGGCAGCTGGCCATGGTTTCGTCAGGGTCATTGCGCCCATTGCATTTCACCTCTTGAACACTGGGGATAAAGTTACAAACGATTAATTCCTGAGTCGGATGAACCAGAAAACGGCAGAGCCTCCCCAGCCTGGAAAATTGGCTTGGGACTTGCGGTGGTCACTCCTTGGACCGCAGGCGAAGAACCACGCAGTGGATGGTAACTTGTTGAACGCACAGTTTCTCCAAAATGTGCCCAATCTGTCAGACATTTCCAGTTCAGAAGGCCTCTCCACACACTGACGTCGAAGACAACACGAACGTTGTGACCATTAACACGACAGAGAGAAGTCCAGTCGGCATCAGGGACAGAAAAACCAGGGCAAGACCCACCACCACCAAAACAACAAATTGAACATATTTTTTGTCTTCCGGGAAATGTCTGGCAGGATGAAATTGGGCGAGATGTTCTCACAAGCAAGATGTACACTGAGTTTGAGCAGCACTGATAGTTGGAAACCCGCGCAAAAAGGGTCAGGGAGCCTTGTCCAAGTGACTCCTTCGGGATTTTCTGATCAGTGCCCACCTTGGTGGAAACGAAACAACTTCAAGGGCGTCTGATGTGTACGCCCTGTCAGTTGCGCCACCAGAGAAAAGATTCCACGTGCTTTGCAGTCGCCATTTGACACTTGCTTCCAGGCCTGATCCACGTACATTGCGAGAAAGTTGCGCCAATAAAACACCACATTGGTTCCCTCGTGCTCAACGTTCTCGCAAAATGCTCTCGCGGAATTCTGATAATTCTGACCGAACAGTTAATGACGTGACGTCAGAGATTCGCAATCTCAGCAATCATTGGCAAAGCACGTGTGGCTAACAGCGACAACAAAGCTATGTACTGTACCGCGGAAAGCAAAAGCGAAAGGGCAGGATTAAAGACGAACACGAGTAAAATGTCAGGCGCTCAATCACAAAGCAATCGTACGGACTCTTCTCAAGCATCCAACGGAAGCCTTTTCTGTGCACCGCACCGAGAGCGGCGGGGCTCGGAGATGGTTCGAGGCAGGCGTTCTATAGCGACAGGGCGCAAGACGAAATTTTGAGCTCAATGAACCCCACTGGGTGTTCGATTTCGGATGATGGGCCGATTGATGGCAGCTCTGCAGATGGTTCTTCACGCACCCACAATCCCTCCGCAACACACACACAACACACACGCACAATAGTAAGTAGCTTCAATATGTACCAGTATACTGACTTGTGACGGGAACAAGCGGTTGATGCATCGACATGGCGGCGAGCGCCGCCTGTTGGTAGGCGGTGGCGCCTGCGCCGGGCTGGTACATCGGGATTCCACTTTTCTCACCAGTCATCGCCTGTCGTTTCACTACAGGCATCATGCCCGGTACCGCAGACATCCCCTGGAATGTGCAAGGCCGGGGGCGCGCCCCGAGTTAGGCAGTCAGAATATGGCGCCAGGGGAGGTACACACACAAGAAAGCCGCGGTTAAAACGAGTTTAGCCGCGGCGAGGGGAACGGACGGTGGCAGCTGTGGCAGCGGGGGTGTGGTGCATCAACCGTGTGCTATTCGTGAAGGTTTTAGGCGGCTGGCTGCGTTGAGGAGAGCATGGTTGGTTGGTTGGTCTACACCAAAATAGTGCAACACCAAAACTGTCTGTATGATATTGACCAAGAAAAGCAGCGATAATCAGCGGCAAGCGACGCTAAGAAATGCATGTACGCACTGGCAGTAATCAACTGACGCAAAAAGAACCAAATGAGTGCGCCCCCACAGTGTGGGAATGTACGGACAAGAGAAAAATTTCCCCTCAACTTGAGGGCGTTCCGACAGACTTGCCAGTCGGGCCCGACACAGAGGCAGGGCGGGGCGGACCAACGGAACTGCTGCAGCTGCTGCACACATTCAACACAGGTTGATACCCACACGAGCTCCACAGAGCGAGCCAAACATTGGTCCGAGCTTCCTTTCTGAGGATGACGAGTACACGGTGTGTTCGAATGGACCACAATTGTGAGCCCACTTTTCCCCGGCACAAAAGGTCTTCATGACACTCTGCCAATGTTTGGCTCAGCCCAAATGTTTGAAATAAAAGTAACAATAAAGCAAGATTTCTACTGCAAAAGCTTCGAAAATAATTTTGATTTTAGAGTTCAAATTCCGCACTCAGAAGGGGCTTCTGCGTACTATCTACGCAGGGCACACGTTTTATTGGCGCAAATGTTGCACTTCCATGCATACATTCAATATATGCAGGAGCAGCACAGAAAGGACAGGGGGCAAGAGGGCGCCACAATGCAGCACCAACCATTCTCACGTCACGATGGCAACACGAGTTTCCATGGCAGCAGCACAGAATGCTGTACATGATTCTGTTGTACAATTAGTACTTACACACTGAAAACACGCTGACTGTGGCATGAGGTACCATTTTCGAGTTCATGGACTCGGTAAGGGCCCCCACAATTTCACGAATTGCGCCTCATTGGACTTCAGATACGTGCGCACAACTTCTCTTTGTACATTTAGGAGCTCGGACTGACGCGAAGAACTTGTCAAGAGACATAAGATACGAGTGCACAACTTCTCTTTGTACAGACGCGAAGAACTTGTCAGAGACATCATACGCAGCGTTCGTTCTCATTTTGTTCGCCGTTTTTACTTCAAGAGATTTGTTTTTGCCAAATCTGTTCGATGCAAAGTCTATTGCAGAATCACATGACAAACTTTTTTGGGGCAAATTTGCCATTTCTGTGGAGTATGTGTTTCCCGGTGTTTCTTTTCCAAGCGTACATGTGACCTCTCGATTTGTAGTGACAATTGCAACCAAGTTTTTCATGAATTTTCAAATTGTTTTCACTGGTATAACAATTTGAGGGATTTCAGACACCCATTCCGCTTTTTCAGTTGACCTCCATGTCCTATGCTGAAAACTTTCACCACAAAATCTCTTGGGAGAAGAAAAATAAATAAATAAATTGACAACTAAGGTCCTAAAATTTTGTCTTTCTTTTTGGATCAAGAATTGAACATTGCAAAGACTGTGTCTGGGTCATGTTTGACAAGCAGCTGAAAACCATCTGACAGAAAGAACGGGCACCGGTCGGAACCAAAACCCGTTCGAACCGAAACACTGGAGGGAGCGTCAAAAGAGGGCTGGCTGTTAGCTCTTATCTGTGTACACCTTGTTCACTATCCCTCCCGATAGTGAACAAACTCCCAATCTCTCAAATTTTTCAAGACAAAAAAGGGGGGTAACTGGGACACGAAAAGGGGGCGCAACAGAGGGGGCTGTGTGTATTAAAGAAGATAAACAAAGCTAGACATACATGTACACAGTCAATTTTGTTCACCATTCAAGCTTTAATATCATACAATGCACAAAAAGACAACTGCCTAAAAACCGACACCCATTCTTAAAACAGCATATCCGAACTGGGCTGGACTCCCGAAAAAGCGGCCGTACATTGTCACCGGACATGCAAGCGTGTTCATTATGTTGTCACACGTGGAAAAACACTAGAGACACAAGTGTGTTGCCAAAGAACTCAGAAAATGATGGAAATGTAGTGATAACGATGTGCCCAAATTGAAGAAGTTGGGGTTTTCTTTCAGAATTTTGACCTCTTTTTGCAAATGAAAAATGTCAAAAAACTCATCGACAATTAAGCAAGAAGTAGAATGAATACAGTACAAGAGGGAGCATTGAAAAATCTTGTCATGTGACTGTGCAAAAACATTGTTCTTAAAGAAGCAGACTACTGATTGGCTACATGCAAAGCATGATGGGATAGAATGTACCAGAATGAACTCGTCGCTAGGGTCACGAGGTCGCTTCTTGCCCGACGCGGCGGCGATGACGCTGGCTGCGTTAGCAGCAGAGAGGACCTCTACCATTGGTGGCGGCTAATTAGTATGCACAGCAACGGTGGCAGCGATTGGCCAATGAAATTGCAGCATTTGCAGGGTTGTATTGGCGGGCGGCAGCACATGACAACAGCAAGCAGCAAGGCATCGTGGGAAATAAAAAAAAAAAATACAGCACCATCAGTAAAATAACAAGTCAACCATCATGCAGTACAATTGATTGAAACTGTCAAGAGAGAAAAAGTAGACATCTCCTCGCTTCTGTGAGATTGGGAGCCCAACCAACATGGGCAGTGGGCACCAATTTTCAGTCTTTTGGTCAACAGGCCTTTCACAATGACCCAGAAGAAATGGCACCAGAAGAAATGTGTACCCAGGAAAGTTTTCTCACAGTGTCAACAAACTCCAGTGAACAGCGGAAATTCACCAAGTACCAACATATTCTAAACCAATTTGCAGGCCACTGTGGTAGGAACCCAACTGAATGAAGCTCTTGGTGGCGTTCGCTCACTCTCAGCAGTGCTTTTTTGACCCGGACTGGAAAGTCATGCGAGGACAGTCCCCACTCCAGAGGGCAAGGTGTCGTGAGCTCTTCCACCGAGGCGAAGACGCAAACTTCCTGCGAACTCCGCGTGCACGAGTGTCAAGAGCGTTGAGATCACCTTTTCCTACTATTGCACCACAGTTGACCCAAACAAGCTGCATGCAAGACGGCACGATCTTATCTTCACAGTTGGGTGACAGTTCAATTTCATTTACAATGCCCCTCCCCCCACTTTCGTGTTGACAGGGTACAGAGGTGGAGTGGGGAGTGTTCTCACCAGAAACATCACAAATCACCACGGAAAACAAGACTAACTTTCGAAAAGGGAGCAAGCCTTGATCAAAACAAACATTACGGTTCTACCAGTGTTCCAAGGGTCTCTTGAAAGGCATATTTGAGGAAAAGACTGAAAATTGGCTTTTTTGCTTGTTCGTTCACAATGGGGGTGTTTTGTGTCCGTCTGTCTGTCCGCATCCACCTTCCACCTGGTGTTAACACGTCTAGAATCTAATCCGGTGCGAAAAAAAGTGTGAAGTGGTACAGCACAAAAGACAGCGCACGAACGTTCTTCCTTTTGGTGGAAAAAAATGGTTAAAACATACTTTACATGTTTCAAGCGTCATAACACCCTAAATGTGAAATAATTGTTCAGTGATGAACAGCAATTAATTGAAAAACTTAGCATCAGTAGAAATTCTACGAAAACAGATCGTACAAGTACAAAAGCATCTAAACGTATCACAAAGCGACCTTTCAGATCACCTTTCCAACTTTTTTGACGAAAAAAACAAAACAAACCAGAACGGAAAAGGTGACAGCAAAGTAACCAACATAATTACACGCAGAGCTGGAGAGAAGGAATTTGCTTTTCTTTGCACGAAACGAAAGAGTTGGTAGAAACTCGCAACTGGAAACTGCAAGCTACAAACAAACTGCGGTTCCGGCCAACAATTTTCCCTGCTGCACCATCACTTGGACCCCAGGACATGATGAGGCTTCATTTCGCACGCCAAACAAATTGTTCACCGTTCAGCCCAAATTCTTTCTTTTCGGAGTTTAGTCATCAGTCTTTTATGCGACGGTGCAGTGGGAACGTCACTGGCCGGTGGTGTTCAGAATCAACAGTACAAAGCAGTTAGTGATGCAGCAAAGACGTCAACTTGTCTTAACGCAGTACACTGTGAAGAAACATCCAAAAGAAGGGACTGCGGGGAGGGCCACCAACTTTGTCGCGGGCCAGGGACGGACTAAAGGCCTTGTAAACAAAGAAAAATTGACACAAAATCGTGTGAATCCCAGCGTGAGTCAATGCAGTACGTTTCCCTTTGCACAGATCTACATCATATGAAACACAACAAAGAAAAATGATACAATCTGGACCATTTCTACATCCGACACCCAGTGAAAACTTGGTCATCTCTGCATGTCACGTCACTTTTACCGCGAGGCAAACGTTCACCTTTCACGTTTCGCTTTCAGCTCACTTTTCAGTGACCCCAAAACGCAGTCGAACGCAATCAAAAGGGTTTGCTCCCTCTTGCCAACGTAGTCTTGACTGCAACTACCAACAGTGTGACTGGACGGAACGGACCCACCACTACGCAGAATATCACTGTCTCAAACGCACCACTTTGAACAACGAAGAGACATCCTTTGGAAATCTCAACCCGGAGTGAGGTTTGACCGCAGGCTGATGCACGAAACCGTTTCGGGCAAAAAAAAAAAAAAGAACCACAACTCGGTGCGTCAAAGACAGCAACATTCACAGTGGTCCAGCAAAATTTGCTTTCAGTGTTGTTGGTGGGGAAGAAAAGCTCTCTGCGGAGTGCCCCGGCGGTGGACACCCCGACTGGAGTGACCACCGAAGCAAGGAGAAGAAAAGTTGGGCAACCAAAACAAAAGGGTTGTTTTGTTCATCTGAAGAACCACGTGGCTTGGCTGGGCGGACACTTCGATCGAGCGATCCACGTGGCCGCAGGAGAGCGCGCGTATTTGGGTGTGACCCTCGAGAACACAAACCTCTCAGTGGGTGGTGTGCGTCTGTGAGAGTTCGGGAGGGAGGGACGTTTGGGCAATTCACGTTTCCATTGCTAAGCAGTCACTGTACTTACTCTCCGGGAAGGTCAAGCCACTTCGGAAACTGAAACACCGTAACTGTCCACACCAGCAGAATGCTGAATACGTCCCAAAAGCAAAATTGTGGGAGACTTGGTTCCACGTGCGCAACTGTTCTTTTCTGACGCTCAACCTTCCCGACAACATGTGAAGCAACGAAGAGGGCTTATTTTTGTCCGGCGCCTTGAATAAATTATATTTTCCTGTTGTTTCTCTTTGCCCCACCCTGTGAGTTCAACTTCTCCCTTTCTGACGTTTCACTTTGTGCACACAGTGTACTTTTTTGCATCCAGAGTGATGATACCGTCGCTTGGACGTTGCTGCCATGGCAACCATGTGATTCTGCAACCAACCATTCGAGACGAAAACGCTTGCGCTTGATTCATTGCTGACTGTTTCGAGAGCTCAACGTGGTGTTTTTACCATTAGAATTTGATTGGAAACACTCGTAGTGATGCAAGCCAGTCAAAACTTGAACATTTTCAAACTTCGTAAAGATGGGACTTTCACTTTTGTGCATTTTTTTCCTGGACGGTTTGCAAAGTGAAAATGACCGCGGCTGGCAGGGAAAAACCAAACAATTTTTCATCATTCCAAAACGAATAAAACTTGGGCAAAAGTTACGTGTTTTGCTTTGAATGCCCAAAAAACGCAAGAAGCGAAAAATAAAATCATCCAAATTTGGAAGATACACGAGACTGAAGGTGCTTCATTCAATTTCTCACTTAAGAACTAATTGTGGAAGAGCGCACAAGTTTCACTTGTGTTTCTTGTTCTCCACACCCAAGAGAATAAATACACCCAAATCTTACATTGTTGCTCTGGATATAATACACTGCATGCAAAAAGTAAACGTGTCAAACAGAAACGCTGTGGAAGATGCGACCACAACACCGTCAGTGTTGGATTTTGGTTCCATTTACTTGAGTAACAGTGCCCACACAGAAATTAGTATGCGCGATTCAACATCCTCTCAGTGACTTCAACGCATTCAAATGACTGCTTGGCAATACAAACTTTTGAATCGGTCATTTTGAAGCACGTGGTGTGGCAAGCAAAAAAGCGGCTAAAAAGGCAATAAAAACTTCAGCTCAAAAATGCAAAAGTTGGTATCGGCGAAAGGGAGGACAAAACAACACCAGCATACTCAAGTCCATGGCAGTTGCGCAAGGTTCACAAAAAGCTCGACGCGGACTGGACGACTCCAAGTGGTCTCAATTTGACACCACACGGCACAGCAGGACTCTTGTCCTGTGTGGAAAGGTCGCACGACAAAAGCAGAGCAAGCAAGACTTCCACTAGGTGCGTTTGATTTGATGCAGAGTAGCAGGCAGGCACAGAGCGGTGGTGACATCATCAGAGCCATGACGTCAGCATGTTTCTGCATTCTGCAAGCAAAACTAACATTGCCATACAATACAGGTGCCTAAAAGCAAGAGAATCAAGTTGGCTGTAACAGTGTCAATATACAGATTCGTAGCGGGAAAAAAAGTTGAGAATGGGGTGTCTTTCCGACTTGATAGCTAAGATTTGCACTGGAATTTTACGATGACCCAAAAGTAACACTCATCTGTCCAAGAAGAAAAACCACTTTGGCTAAAGGTTCAAAATCAAATTTTCGTGCTCGCGTAATTTTGCTGTGACCTTCACCCTGTAGAAACCGAACACAGGCCAAGCATCGCCGGCTGGACCAAGCGCAGTTGGCCTTGTTCGGTCGAGAACGACAGGTGAACACAATAGAGACGCAGATCAACAGGTTTCGCCTCGTGCTCGCTGCTGGCAACAGGAACAAGAAAACACCCCATCCAAGAAATTTCATATTTGGACCAGCACTGAACACTGGCGACCGCGAGTGCCTGTTGAGTTCTGTTGCTGGAGGTCTTACAAGCCAACCTTTAGTCAACACTGTTCCGTTCCAGAATACAAAAGTGTCTGAAACCACAGAGAATACTGACAGAAATTCTTGAACCGTAGACCCCTAGCAACAGTGCAGCGAAGAATAGAAGCATTCGGACGATGGAGTCTTCGGTGTCGTTTCTTGCCGTTTGAGTGTCCGTTGTGCGTGGGAAATTGAATTTCAAATGCCAGAAAGCGCACTGAACACATCTCCAAAATAGATGACGCTCGTTCCAGCCAAGACGTTCAAAAGTCTTGTCGCACAAGAAACGTTGCGTCAAACCGTTTTTGAAAGAAGAAAGACAAGCTCGAAAGTTGCAGAGTGCGCACAACAGATCTGCTCAAGGGACAGGAAACGATCACAAGCAGAAAAACAGTGAAGCGACGCTCGCTTATGTCGAGTGAGAAATTTGCTGCTTTTGTTGGAGTGGTCTCGTGCTCCAAAAAGACGAACAGAATCTTGGTGGTGAAAATGGGATGAAAACCGAAATGAAAACAAACGGAACAGTGACGACACATCCACAATCAACTGAACTCGAATCGTCAACAAAGGCTAATCAGGTGACAAAAGTTGGCTTTTTCGGTAAAATTCGACGTAAGCGGAGCGTCCGAAGTGAGAAAACGAGAGAAGCAGAGACGGAGGAACGAGAGGCTACTGACCAGCTGAGCTTGCGGAGGCTGATGGTTGTTCGCGGAGCCGTTGGGTTGGGTGGGGTTTGGGGGCGGTTGCTGGGGCAGGTGCTGGGGCAGGTGCTGGGGCGCCGCGGTGATGTGGTTCAGGCCTGGCGGCGGGGCTGGCGCTACGGGGGGCGGCGCGGTGCTGCCGTTGCCCCCTCCACCACTCACACCCACAAGGGGTGGCGAGTTTGAACCCGGGCCCACCCCGCCTACCGAGGCCATCGCCACCCGCTGCTGCACGACCTTGACCTGCGCCAGCAGATGGGGCGGCGGGTGAAAGTAGCGGCACGCCTCCCGGGCGCACTTCCCCTTCACAAAATCCATGCACACCGTCACTGTGTTGTCAGTTGCGTCGAGTACCACGTTGTCAGGAGGGTGCGCGTAACGGCATTCTGACGGGGGGCGACAGCACACCCCCCGCTGCGACTCGCGACATACCTGTAAATACAGAGCCGTGGGCGTGGTGGCTGCAGGGTGGGCGTGGGCGAACGTGGCTCCCCCTATCAGCGGGTCCTGCACCACGTGGTGCGCCGTGGGGATTCCCCCCGCAGCGGGGAATCCTCCCCACGTCGCGTTGTGGGGAATGCCTGGAGACTGTGAAGACGTCAGTGTCGTGTGCTCCGACGTCGCCGTGATGTGATTTGTGACGTTGTTGGAGGGAGGTGGAGAGGCGCTGTTGTGGCTATTGCTACTGGACGACTGAAAGCACCAAACAACACCCCCGCCGTAAACACGCGCTCAGGCTGTAACCACAGCAAAACTTGCAAACGCCTCTGAGCCCTGCACTGTAACAAGCTTGCCCTTCAAACGAAACGAACGATGCTGGATATTGTGGATGAGAAACTGTTGCAAAATGTCTCGAGTTCACTGAGTTTGTCCCTACTGCCTGTGGTGCCAGCAAGGTGTTGCTTCTTCTTCTTCCATACTGAAGCAAAATCACCACCCACAGATTCTGACAAAAATTTGAAATGAAAATCTTTTGGAACATGAGGGACGGTTGTTTGCCTGGACAGGCTTCTGCTTCCCTCATGGAGAACACAACCTTGAACAAAGATTATTTTGACCAGTTAAATAAAATATCCCTGACTCACCAAAAGCAACATGAAAGTGCGACACGACTAATTTTCACCACAAAACTTCGAAAGCCACAGCTGTTCAGCTGACTGAACAACTCACCACAATTTGCGCTGAACTGTACGAGTCACTCGGGAATGTCTGTGTCACATCATCGAATTGATCTGCTTGGTACGTGTGTTTAGAACCACATTCAACTCTGATTCAGTTGAATTGATTTCGTGAACAAGTTTCAATGCACCAATTGTTCCGAACTGCCAGTCACTGATCGAGTCCACAAGAGTGAGCTGTCCTGGTGACAGAATTCTTCGGGTTCTGGGCTCTAGGTAAGTCTGGAACTGATCAGCGAGCCTTGACCTCTCAAAATGCCCAGTCATTGTATGTGGGGTCAAAAGAAGAAAGAGTGTTGCGTCAACAGGAAGCTGCGTAACGTTTCACGTGCCTAAAGGGTCGGGGCAGTTTCATTCTACAAGGTGCTGAAAATTCTGAAAGCTGACAACTTTACACTGAAATGGTCAAAATGCTGGTGGAAACAAAGACACAGCTCTGATTGCAGCAGCAGCAGCAGCACACAAAAATAACGTAAAGACTTGCGATGATAGCAACAAGCTGAGGTTCTTAATTAAATTTGGAGCTGTTAAAACTTTATGAGCGTTTGTATTGTTGTGATTATTAGGCTTAGAGAAAGCGCTTGATTCCACCTATGACGTACGCACGATGTGTTAATGTAGCTTTGTTACAGTGGTGGCAAAGAAGATGTTGCTGAACAATTTGGGTTTGAAATTACGGCCTGAGATTGGTTTACATCGACCCTTCCCCGTTTCTCCCCTTTCGGATGGCGGAGCAGCACAGACCAGGCCTCCGACTCGTCCACTGACGTCGCTGTCCTGCACGCAGAGATTCTACTACACGGCCCTGCACCAACTCCACGCTTTCGCTCTGCTTTCTTTGCGCAGATCAATTTGATCCACAGCTCCCACGTTGGAGCAAGCTGCCCTGGTGGCCCAGGTCAGGTTGGGAGAGAACTGGAATTTTTTGCCGCACCACAATTGAATTCACACTGGATGGGGGGGGGGCGAATCTGGCGGTGGGTAGGATTTGGAAGGGGCAGGAAGGGAATTCGCTGACTGTTGCGTAGCCATTGCAACAGACACGTGACAGCAACCAAAGCGTTGTTGCACATATCTGCCTATTTTTCTAGCTACCTACGAAGCACATCGGAGCACACGGACACGTCAAGAGATCGGGGAAAGAATCACGGAGAGAACAGAGTGCAAATTTATCCAACTTGAAATAGAGAAAAGGAGCAGTAATCACCATAAATCTACATGTGATATGCAAATGAGACATTGAGTAAGCCAATAAAGACTCCTGCACCAGTGACGTCATCTGAAGCTTTTTGTGGATTGGTCGAGAGCGCTGCGAGTACAGAACGTAGATGAAGAGATACTTGGTCACGGACGGCACTTGTCGACAGTGAAACGTGGCAGCACACTACTGTACAGGTCACAACAGTTTCTCCCAAAGCACCAGTTGAGCAGCTAGACACTTGTGCACAAAGCAGGCAGTGGTGGCAGCAGCACACATGTAAACGAGATGATGAAAGCTGCAAATTAACAAACACTGAAAATTATTTCCAAACTCTGCTCTATGTTGTGCCATCCAATGAGCAGGACAAGACTTGACACACACATGGCAGTTGCCTACTCAAAAAAGTCGAATTATTTCAGCATCAGAGTCCCACTTCCACCAAGCTATCATTTTCCAAGACTTAGGTTTTTCACTGGGGTCGTCCTACAGAGAAGAAAACAACAGGAACAAAGTACAAGTGAAGATCCAAAATCGGCCTCTTCTGACCAGGAGTTCTGGACACCCTGGCATGCGATGTCAATCGTCTTGACACCTGGGCTTTTCGTGTTCGACTATCAAAACGACATGAGCATGAAACCACAGAGCGCCCACAAATTTTGAGTGGTCATCAGGCGAGAGGCCCGGACACCAGGTTCTCAACACAGACGCAACATCGCATGTAGGTGAGCCCCAACCTTAACCAACCAAATGCGCCGGTCACACAGTGAAGCGATACGTCCACGTTATGTACATGACAGCAACGCGTTGCTTCACGTCGTTTCGTTCACAATTCTCAACTACACGAAGTGGAGATTAATGAGAATTAATAACCAAGCAGTCTATACATGTACCGAAGCGATGCAACACTCACAGTGGAGAGACTAAAGAAGTCTGAATAGAGGGGCAACAGGGCGCAAATGTTCAAACGCTTGCAAAAACTCAAAAGCGGTTTTCTTGCTTTTTGTCGTCGTTCTCTTGGAATTTCGTGTGGTTAAAACACATCGCCTTTTCAGCAAGCTATTAATGTGGCAAATAGCAACACGGAAAGACAATTCAGAAGAGTCACATTTGCCGTTGATTTTTCAACGATCACTGATTTGAGAGATAATTTGGTTTGTCTTTTTCGCAGACAACTACAGGCCATCGGGTACATGTATATTCTACGCCAACACTGTAGGTTTGTCGCGATAAATGACAATGTGAAAACAAGAGAAAACGGACAAAAATGGTGTTCGTGGCTCGACCCCAGTTCTCTTGGCGGGCAGTTCGACACACCTGGACGTACACCTGCGCACAGACGATGCAAGTCCCCGAGTCAGCCAACCCAGCAGTCTCTGAGCATTCCACAACACAATTGACATGACATGCAGTCAGTTGCGGCCCCAGACCAAGGTCCAGACTCGCTGGCCCTCAAACACCTACAGGATTGAATATGTCCCAACACCCGCAGTTTCAGGGGAGGCCTGGACTTGATGGATTTCCGCAACGCCAAACTCGGACCCAAGGGTTTTCAACGGCGCTGGAAGAATTGCAAGTAAATTTGCAGCAAGGATCCCAACTGTTTTCCTACTCCTAATCCCTGTTTGATTCTGTGACCCAACCCTGCCCCTGGTGGTCAACTTCCGCCAGACACGCAGTCCCGAGCGGAACCCGGATTTCCTGTGCTTCTTCACCGTCTTCACTGTGCAACACGATAGTGACTAATCAACTACGAAGCGCCACCAGCTTGCTCCACACAGAACCGTAACGCCCTACCTCGAGCCTGTCGGGCCTCGGCGCCTTGGCGCTCACCGCCGGCGACATCCCAGCCGACGGCGGAACCATGCCGGCGGGCGTCAGCGACGAGTTGGCGGCGGCGTCCAGACCGGCTGCAGGGACGGCGCCGGCGCCGCCGTGCTGTGGCATGCCGGTGTACTGGCCGGCGGCGGAGATGTAGTGAGGGTTGAAGGCAGCAGGGTTCTGCATCGGGATGTACTGTGGCTGCTGCTGCAAAAGGGAAACGCAAGCATTGGAACCTGATGTCGAACCTGTTTGAATTGTTTCTCTGCGGCAGGTTCTCCCAAAGTAGATTTTTTATTGATTTCATTGAAGCTCCACTGGAGATCGCAGCCAGCTGTCCTGATCTACATACTTGATATCATTGTCAGGGAATCAAGAAGAAGGAGAAGACTTCACAAAATCTATGATCTGCCGTGGGAGACGATTGCAACAGGACAGAGGAGGATGTCACTTTCGGCGTTGGTGTTCGCGCGCCCGACTCTGACCCAGAGTTGTTTTGTTTATGTTGCTTCACTTCTTCAACATTGACAGGAGAACTCGATGAAGAGTCAGAAGAACAAATCTTTCACACCCAAGCGTGCCTGAAAACAACCAAATTCGGTCGCACCTGACATCAATGTCACGCGGTTATGAATCATCAGACTGACACCATTTTATGTGCAAAGATGGACCACAAACATTCACAATTGTACAAAAATTACATCACTCATCACATGCGTTGTGTCACTTGATGAAAGGAAACGACAAATGAATGACAGACACAACAAGGCAGATTCCACACACAAATGAGAATCAAAATTGGCTGCACAAGTGGCAATGCGTGCCACTTTCTACTATCTCGGGTAATTATTCCACAGAATCACAATTGTGTTCCCATTCACCGAGAAGATAATCGTTGAATGCTGGTAACATGAAACGCAGTTATTTTTTGTTGCGACAAATTTCAGTGCAGTGAAATCAGCCAACTCCCAACCAAACGCATCGCGCAAGATAGGCGACGCAAATCACTCCGGTCGATGCTGTTCAATTTGCAGCAGCTTCCTCAGATTCAATCAGCCATAAAAGTCTCATTACCGACCAGCGGATCGGTGGCCCGGGTCAACAGAGTGGGGAGGAGGGGCTCTTTATCTCACAGCTCAGACAAGCCTCCAACAGTGACCCCAACCTGGTTGTTCACCACAGCGGGAACGGACCCATTCGGAAGCCTTGCCATTCCCACCATCCTGACTTCAGCTTCAAATGACTGTTGGTACTTCAGTTTTGAAGATTCGCAAAACCAACATTTCAAAAGTCGATCATGGCCACGTTGTTTTTCGTTGGCTAAGAGACACAGGCGTCCCAACCTTGCAATGGCTGCCGGAAGTTTCACGTGCACGAGCTGCGTCGAATGCAGCTCAGATTGGCGCTCTGGTGGAAGAAAGAACGCACTGACGCCAACACGGCGATCACTGCACAGCTTCAAAGTCGACTCCGCTGCCTCGATTCGTCTGCAACGCGATTCACCGATCAATGCAGGTCGATACCCGATCAATCGGGGACGGCGTTGGGGGAGGACAGCACAAGTCCCGGAAGGGTGACGTCGAGGATACACATCCTGACACCGTCATCGTCTCACTCCGGTCGACTTGTTCGTCGCTTTGACCTCTCATTTTCCCGAGGTCATGTGATTTTCGGTGTCCTGCTTTCCATTCACCCAAAGGAATCGCAACGTTATCAGTTCGACTGACTTTTGACCAACCAGGGTCTGTGGTCCTGAGTCCCGATTCAGCCACATGGTTGTTGAAACTGCCAATGCCCTCCTGGGATGTCCGTTGCTTGGACGAAGTTTGCGGAGCCTTGGCTGGGTTGGGGACAGTGGCCATCAGCCATGGGACGAAATTCGGAATGGTGCGTTTGAAAACACACCTTGTTTCACGAAACGCACACCACAAAGCTGCAGTGAAAGCCCCGTGCGACACGATGCGCCTTCCTCCGGCATTTCATTCAATTTGAGACGCATAAATAATGGAGGCTCTCGTCTGGTGCTCGTTCCCCTCAGAAGGCGTAATTATTTAATTGCGTCGTAACGCCGTCTCACTGCCACGCTGCCACTTAACGTTATTATTTGAATGCATTACGTCGCGTGCTGTCAATTGGACGCACTGCATAACCTGGTCCCGGGAGGGGAGACAAAGGCTCGCAGAGGCAGGGTGGTAAATTCAAATCAAGTCGGTCGTGGAAGACTGGATTGGATGCCGGGAGATGTGGTTTTCCCAGCTGCGAGATGAAGCATTGTTGAGGATGCGCCTGGTGGGGAGAGTACGTGCGCTCTGCATCAAAGCTTTGACCTTGCTGGTTTGTTTCTGACGAAGCTGACCTGCCGTCCGATTGTCTCTCGACTGAAACCCGAATCTAGTAGAGCAGAGAGCGGACTCACCCGTGCACAACAAATTCGAATGGGCAGAGGGACCTGCACAACAAATTCGAATGGGCAGAGGGACCTTCACATTTTTGCGAATCTAGTATTGCCTTGCCAATCTGGCGTGTGCTTCAAGTTTGAGATGCATTTTTGAGTCCAGTGTGCAACGAGTCAAGGTGTGTGTGTGTGTGTGTGTGTGTGTGTGTGTGTGTGTGTGCGTGCGTGCGCGTGCGGGGGCCGGACTGTCGTGTCTCACCTGAAGAACCTTTGGAATGGCAAGTTGAAGTACCAAGCTTCAGCACCTTTGTCTGAGTTTGACAAGTGTCCGTTGAGATTTTACTTCTGTAGCTCACTTGGTCACACTATCTTTCTGGTGTTGACCAAGAACTGAAAGTACCAAAATGAGCAAGTGTTTTGGTTTTGTTTTGACATGGACGTTCTTCCAGTCTGGAACAAAGAACGACGGTGATCAGTGCTTTTTGAATCTTGAAACTTGTTGCAGAGATTCATCCTTCTCAAAAGTACAAGAAACGGAGATCTTGTTTCCTCAAAGAGATTTCTCGACTCAACTTCGTGGCTCAAGCAGTGAGTAGAACTCTTGTCTCAGGCCTGAACACTCCCCGGTGCTTGCCGCCCGGTTACTTGGAGTCCCCGCCCGCCTCTGGATCGGGTTCCGACTCTATTGATCAGCTGAGCTGAGCCTCGGATGTTGATTCTTGTAAATGTTCAGCTCCACAGCGCCAGACACACCAGTCAATATCTCCGCACTTGTCAACGGAGGTGACCGAACATCCAACCTCACACAATCAAACAGTCTCCTGGTTCCACTGCAGCGCTGTTTTGTGTCACACGAGGCGACGTCACAAAAGGCAGTGTGTTCCTGGAACTGAACAAGTTCTCGTTCGCGAGCAATTTTGGACTTGCTTGCAGAAACGTGAAGACCACTCCACGCCAGCATGATGCCACAAGCTGGACTCCAGGGTGTGTCGCATTTCGAAGTCGCTGTGACATTCCCTTTCTAAACACCATCAACGTCGGGTTTAGCGATGTCTCGCTCGTACAATCTCACGGATCAGATTTCATCGCCTCGAGTCTTTATTCTAAAAATGTCGCTTCCCCGACGACCCTCCCTTTTTCGCGCGTGTCAGTGAAGGCTGCCTTGAGCTACCTTGACATGTCATCAACGGAAACTGCAGTTCCACATTTCAAAATAGAAGCTCCTTTCCGACTTTCCACATTTCTCTTCCATTTGGCGGATCGAAGCAGTTTTTTTCATGTGTGAAGAAACGAATCGATGTTTCGCCTTAAGGAGCCGCACAAAAAAGAGACACATGTGCACACGAAGCCGGCCCCGCCCGTCTTGTGGCCCTGACATTTCCAAAGATGGCAACTGCACTGCATTCAGGATTTGAAGAGGCAAACCTGCGTTGGGGTGCCAGGCGACCTTCCGATCCGGCCACTGCAAATGTGGGACATGTTTGGTGCTGCAGCTTGCGGGTCAACCAAGGCGAACCTTAGGTACATCAGGTTCGTGTCGAGCACCTGATCTACAAGCCTTGTTCAATGTTTTGTGAGTTTTACCCAGCGTTCACCTTCAACCCCTCATCACTGACAATGCAAGGTCCACGCTGTCGACGTCACGAACTTGAGACCGCTCTCCTCTTTCCCCTCGGACAGAGTTCGCAGTCAGTGCGTGCGTGTTCTCGTCAACTGATTCGGCCTCGTCAGCTGCGACGCTCTGTGGTGTCGGAACGCAACCCTTGAGGCTTGGGCCTCACACACTCACCTCAAAGAAAAGAATGTGTACTTACTGCAGGCATCATGCCCATGGGCGTGCCCATCGGCACCAGTCCCGACACCATCGCCTGCATCTGCAGGTTCTTCAGGATCAAGTTGTTCTTGCCGTTCTGTAGCAGCTGCTCTCTCAAGTGTTGCGGCGGGTGCAGGTATTTACAGGGAGGGTCCTTCCGTTGGCATTTCCCCTGCAAAAACAAAAGAAACAGAGATCAAAACAAATTGATGACATGGAAGTCCATGGATGGCTTCCTGTCGTTGAACAGCTTCTCCACGTCCGTTGCTCCATTGTCGGCGGCGCGGTCCACAGCGATGGACGGTCCGGTCCAATCAACAGCTCCATTACAACCACTTGACCCGCGGGTTGCGACCTCTGATCGCTTTAGTGGCGGGTTACGACCCCCGATCACAAACGCACTATCGCCACCAATAACCCGTAACAAGCTGATCAAGTGGCACCCACCGCTCTTCAATGTGATCCGGTCACCTGTGCAGCGTGCACTGACACTCTTTGAAAAGGGAAGGAAGGTGAGAAAGGTCCGAGTTCACGATCCGAATTTCTCCACTCAGGGTGGAAGGTGTCGCCGCTGCAGCAGCTCTGAAGCCCCGCAACTCCCGATCTCATAAAATCCGGAGCCGGCAGTGGCGGCATTGCAACAGACACGAAGTCGTACAAATCCACTCCACAATTGCTTTTTCTTGTTCAGAAGACAAACTTCAGAGCTCCACTGCCTTGGTTTTGTCGGCGACGTTCGCAGTTTTATCCAGAGCGCTCCCCCCCCCCCCGGGAAATGAATTGTGTTTTGATGGGACGGACGAACGTAGGACGAGGAATTTCGAACCCTTCACTGCTCTTATCAAATTTTGTCCAACATTACACAACCAAGACAACCCGTCGTGCCAACTAAGCAAGCCTGAAGAAAGTCACCGCGCACAGCGGTAGATCTCTCGCACGCCACAAAACCCGCACTGTTGGTCACAAAGGAATTTCTGCCTTTCTTCTGCCTTTGCCTTCTTGTTTGTTGTTTCCTTTGCTTTGATTTTCCCATTTCACTCCATGCTGAATCCAGGCAAGCGATCGGGCGAATCTGGCTCCTGGCAAATATAATTTGAGAGACGAAGATTCCACGCTGTCAGAACTGCAACGTCGACGTTGTGGCTCCTTTCAACCATCCAGTTTCAGACGTTTCACCTTGCACCTTGTGTGTCGAGTGTTTAAATGACATGAGTCCTCAGTCAGACACAAAAGACCACAGTTGCCGGCATATCAAATGGCAAATGTCTGGACTGTGAAAAACAATGGTCTGATTCTTGCCAACAGCTTCAAACAAGTTTCTGGTTCGAACGGTTTTACAGCGAGCAATTCTGGATGAGCAAAGCCCAAGTGAGAGAGTACAGTGGGTGAGAAAATTTAAATTTACAGTCGACAGTGGTGGAACATGCCAGTAAAGGGAAGAAGGCAAATTTGTTGCCAGTGCTTCGGCGTGCTCGAGTTACGCGTTCATCTCAACAGCCGTCCCACACCGGGGGACGACATAAAATCTTCGCACGACTCATAGTTTTGTTCCTTGTCTGTCAAAATGGGTGTCGTCAAGAAACTTGCAAACAGTGAAGTACGAGTATTGCAGCAAGCCTGATAAACGCGACGAATTCTTCCACTGTCCGACGCTCCACAGGGATTGTTGATACAAATTCTCAGGTGGCACCCAAGACGAATTTTGCCGAGGCGGGTTAATGTTCGGCGTGAGACTCGGGGACGGCGCCGTATAAATCAGCCTAATCGCCGCCGCCAGCCCCGCTTCAGGACAGACCGCTGAAGGGGGGGGGGGGGACACCCCTCCCCCCGGATAAATCAGAGTAAATCGCTGACCACCAGCCTCAGTCTCCAAGCGCTCGTGATCACTCCTCCGACACCGCGGAGGGGAACTCGGCATCAGAGACAGGGCCGCGTGGAGCAAGGTTTTTGAAGGAGCCGTTCCTTTTGAAAAGAATATACAAAGGGAACATTTCCAGACCACGGCTCCCACGGGTGATCTTTGACAGTTGACGATGCCACTTGCGTTTCCAAAAAACAAACGGCAACACGTCACCACATCACATTTTTCTTCTTTCAGAACATCCAAAAGTTGCACACCACACACACTGGTGTACCCTGCAACTTTGAAGCACACACACGCACGCATACGTACGAGGTGCTGGATCCGCCGCTTCCGCTGCAGCAAACTGAGGCAGATTCATTAGCGTAGCGCGCAGCATCAATCACCGCTCACACACAGCGAGTCCGCCATCCACACGACACAAACTAGCCGCGCAGGCCGCGTCTCACCCAAAACCACTCAAGAGAAACTCGTGTGGTCGAGGTGAGCAATGAAACGAAACTCAACTGCCAGGAGAAGAAACGGCTCTCGCACGCAAGGCTTGTTGCGTGTTCTTTGCACCGTCTAGAGCATGGCGGACGGCAGCGGGTTGTGAGGAGCTGTCCTGCGTGATTCACCTGGAGACACAGGATTTGTTGCATTCAATCCTCGGCGGGAGGGGAGACGGCGGCCGACAGACAACGGCTGATGATGCATTGTTCCCCGCGATTCCCCCAGAGTCCCCGCTTCTCCACAGAAACCGCGAAACCAGCTGCGGCAATCCGCTTTTGTTCAACTCTGCCGTTTTCACCGTACGCCCCGCAGTTTTTGTTCAGCCGCCGCAACAGAAGCGTGATCTTGGCATTGAGCGTTGCGCACAGCGCATCAGAGCCCAGTTGTTGACTCTGCAGCAGTGACAACGCAGGAGGTAAAGACACAGGAAGCAATGTGATGAACGGAAGAGCAAATTTCCTGCACATCATTCACGCGCTCCCCCGGTTCAACAGATCCATGTTTCTCTGATGGAAACAGACGACGCGACTTCGGTCCACACTCTGACGACGTCATCATTTCCAGCACGTTGCAACGTAGATCTTGCGCGTTGACAAAGAAAACACGTTTTGTTTGCTTTGTTCTGAATTTGCCAATTTCCATTTTGCGATGAATTTTTGCCTGTCCCAACATTGACAAAAACGCCCACTACCCGTGTGTTTTCCGCAGTTTCTCAGCACCCAGACAGGGGAGGCGGCAGCTGTCTCACCTGCTCCACCTTTATTAAAAACTCGTTATTTTGAGGCGCCCATAAAAACGGAAAATCAATTAGATGTTCGGGTTTTGCGCTTTTACATGAACACTGAGCAAGATGTGCCACCTTCCATTGATTCTTGCACGTTTCGCCTTCACGACCAACACAGTAAAAATACGGGAGACGCCGCACAGAATCATCGTCCCTCGTCACCGCGAACAATACAGCTTTTCATCGTGAAAAACGGGACTCTAATTCAAGTCGGCAAAATATCTTTGTTGCTCATTTACACTTCAAAATATTCAACATAAAAATGCTTCCAAGACTTGTCAAGCTGGGCGTCGAAAGGAGAAGCACAGAGGAGCTACTTTCACGGTGTATTTGCGCCTGGTTCATTTGAGGGCGTTTCCGCGCGCCTGAAGCACGCAACCCAAACAGCGCCATTTGCACAGCGCGCGCCGCGTTTAAACAGCCCACAAAAACTCTCGCTTTCTTCTTCTATTGCGTCGTACTCATTTGTCGTGTATGAAACATGTTCGTCTGCAACAGGAAAATTTCCCTACGTAGTTCTTGCAAATTCTCAGATCCCATATTGTATCCGCTCAGATCGGCTGAGATTGCGCACTTCGTCTGAAGGATTTCCGGCGAGCAGCAAACGATCCCGAATGGCGTGTCGTGTGGCGCGAAAGCCAAGTGATCCGGATCCGACAGCTTTGTATTGTTTCGGATCCGTGACACGATTGAGGCCGACAGCGACACAACAGCGGCGCGACGCCCAGCAGCGCACTGCTCCGCTTTCTGAACCCGTCACGCCAACTTGACCCAGAAAACTTGATGTGAACAAAAACCAAATCGGAAAATTCAACAACGGATCCGGCTCAAAAACACTCTTCATCAATGAATGTGGCAAGCACCATTGTCAAAGGTGCGAACTGCTGCTTTGCACAGGAAGAAAAGTCGCGCTGCGTGTTTCGACAACACTGGCGATGCAAGCACTTTCGACCAGCCTTGGAGTAGACTACGTTTGCCAACAATCGTTGCAGCCATTGCAAACTTCAACGGAATTCGAATGGGGTGTGACCTCCTTCCTCACAAGACACTTCTTGACCAGCTCTGAAGGCAAACGTTGCTCATCCAGTCTCTTTCAGCTGCGGTGATGACCACACAGAGCGCACACCTTCTCCGCGCCTCGACAGGTCCTTGCTTCCGACGGCACGAGCGTCTGGTGACAGAAGCTCGTTCGCTTCCATCTGCACTTCTTCCCTGCTCTTTCTTCTTGCATTTCTTAAGACGTCTTTTCATAACAGCTCTCGGGTGACACTTTTTAGACAAACGAACTGAGAGTACAAACGTGTCACTGAACACATTTCTGACTTTCCTGCATCACGGGAGCACATCTGTCAAAACCGTCTGAGCTGACCGTTTCAAAACGAAGACAACGTCGCAAAGCTGCACGCATTCCACTCACTTCTGCCCAGAACACAAAACAAATTGCACTTGCTTGGACCACGGTCGTCCTCTCACAGGGTGGACCTCATCCTTCGTAGAGACTGGAAACTGCGTGCAGTCCCGTTGTGGTCTCCTATCAGTGGACAGCAGTGAGTCTCCCTCCAAGACGGGGAGCCTCAGGATGGGCGACTTGGGACTTGAATCTTCCTCTTGAAAGCAAAAATGCACAAGTCCAACTGAAGCGTGGAACACGCGAAGCTATTTATCCAACACATTCAAAATCTCCCGTCTTTCAGGGCAAGTCCAAAGGCGCACAGCACACAGATGCCAGAGAATTGTCAAGGCGCGCGGGCAATGGTGCAGTCTTTGCGCCGAAAACGTCATTTGGTGGCCTGTGCAGCTCAGGTCAATCCGCAGTCCTTTACCAAGCATCCCTCCACTCCACCACTTACACTCAACCACAGAACACAAGGCAACGTACGGAAGGAAGCAACCAACCCTCACGTAGGCCGTTCACGTTGTGTGGTTTAGTGGTATCGACGCTTTGATCAGCTCGCGATGCAATCGGACCGCAAGCCCCGCTGTGATCAGCCGATCTGCCTCCCAAGGTCCCCAGCGACAAAGATCCATGGTTCTCCAGAGCAGCCGTGCACCTGCTCTGAACCGAACACCAAAGACACAGGCCAACAGGCAAAGAGCTCCATCCTCCAAATCTGCGTTTGTGTGTGTTGGGGAAGTTGTCACACCGTCGATGGACTTGGGCACGGCGGGCGCGGTTCTGTTGGGAGTGAGTCAGGAAGTGACCGCCGGTCATTGACGAGACATCAGCAGATGAGCGATTTCCAGCCGCAGGTCACAAGCGCGGACTGTCGCGCTGTCGTCTCGGCAACGCCAAGCTGGCATCGTGCGTGTTGTGCTTGACAGGGGAAAACAGTTCCACCAGTGCAGTACTGCCCTCACTGCATGAAGTTCAAATGGCAAGGTTCACCAAGAAAATTCACACAGCAAATCATTGATACCATCTATCAAGGCGCATTCGTCTTTTCTTCGTTTCCATGGCGACCTTGTGTTTACATTGACATGGAGATTCTTCAGTGTGTGCACAAGTCTTTTCTTCTGGGTCTGCGTCTCTGTCGAACGTTCCTTTCTTGCTCAATGTCGAGAATCCTGGAGCTGGAAGCGCCATCTGAACACACCTAACTTCGACCTGCACAGGAACCACCAGGAACCTCTTGTCTGGGTCAGGAAGCGAGGCCGTGTCTCGCTGGCATCGTGGTCTCCAGGTCCCCACACTGCACTGGTGCATCTCTATCTGCGCTTCGTCCCGACCACCCGCCCAGTTCAAACCGACGATGGTCAGTCTCTGCCACAGCGTCCCCAACTGAGCCCCTCTGAACTAACATGCTCACACACAATCAAGCATAACTGCCCAACTTGGTGCCGCGGCATGGAAGTGATGCACAATAAGCGGGACCCAGGGTCCTCGGTGCAATGATCTGCCATCCACTTCCCCCGCATCCTCCTCCATCCATCTGTATTGACACAGCAAAATCAATTCTCCACCAACCCGAAATAGAAGCGAGAGGAACTGAGAAGCGAGCGGAACTGAGCCAGGGCGACAGAGCTCACCAACTAGACTGCAGATAGCAGACGTACAGCACTGCATCCAGGCTCCAGGTCTCAACACTTCAGCATTCAGAGCCAGAACGTATTCGCAAGGAAAAATTCACGCCAAAAAATGAAAATGGGTGAATTCGAGCAGCTGCATCACGAATCGGGGACTCCAACCTCTGGGAGAGACCGAGAGTGGAATCTGCGGGCAAATACACGGGACGCGAGGAATTTCATTACCAATCAGAGGGTCGGAGCACGGCCCGTTCCCCCAAGTCCTCCACAGTCTGCACTCGCCAATTTGATACATGGCCTCGCTCCCACCAATGTCAGACCACGACACTGCATCTTCTACTCCAAACTACACCAATGCAAACATTTCAATGTTTCAGGCACCTCGCGCCTCCTGACGGCACACTCGTTGGGACTGTAGTGCTTGATTCGCAGACAGTGACAGTGAAATTTACATGGCGCAACAATTCTGACGCGGAGATAAATGGCACCAGAATTGAGTTCAGTGAGCACCTCATTGCTTAGCGAGCCAGACGCAAGTTTTGTTGTGAAATATTGTTGGCAAATTGAAGGGGAGTCAATGCGACCCCTGCAGACTGACACAATGCTGCGAGTCGGGGGTCGGGGACCGAGCCGACTCAAAATTGAATCTGCCGCTTCGTCTAAATGCAAATTCACGTCCACATGTGTTCCATTTCCTCCCTGACTTTTTTATGGTTTCAAACTCAGCGCCTGTCTCTCTGTTTCTGGCCCATACAAATTTTATGTGTTGGCCCGAGGGGTGTGATACCTTCATTGCATGTGCTGCAGTGTTTTTCCGCCGCTGCGGTTCTGTCTGATTCGGTTTGCTTCACAAAGCGCTGCACAAACTCGACCGCAGGCTCACGAGGAGCCTCAGACTCGGATAAGTCTCCACATCTGCGTCCCGCGTCAATCTGCTGTGCCAACCAAACACGACATTTGAAGCGATCGAACTCAGCCACTGTGGCTGCACTTTCGCAGCGACGATCAAGAACATTTTGTTTTGATGAGTTTCCTCACAACAACAACCGTTCGGAGATTCAAGGTCCATCCCAGTCTTGCCCGATTTTTTGACACTTCTTTTCGTTGCCGCATTTTGGAGCAAATCAAAGGTAATGGTGGCGGCTGCAATCGAATCGGTGTCACTAAACAGGCGCTGTAACAAGCACATGATCAATGTTGGAGTAACACATATGCCTGGTTGCAGGATATTTGCATATCCCAAGGTAGTCTTGGTGCCTGCAGACAGCAGAGCCCGCATTGCTGCACCTGCAGCCATGGCGGTTCAGGTGCATTTTTACGACAAGGCTCCGCAAACAAACGGCTAAAAATACAGTCAACCTTGCGTTGCAAAAGGAATCAGAAGTTCTGCTCTGACAGGCAAGGTTTCCTGGTTTTCTTGCCAATGTTGGTAGAGAACTGGTGAAAGTGGGATTCAAAGGCTCCTGAGAACAGTGAACCACCAAATGGGCAGAGACAGGGCAAGCGGAGATCACATTCAGCGAACAACAATTGCCAAGCCAAGAGCAGGCCATTGAAAGCCTCGAAAGGAAATCTCCACCAAGCCCCGGGCTTCAGTGGAGCACAAGACAAATCCGAGGTGGAATAGACCAAACACGCTAAGTGATGGCCCCGGAAGGTCAGCACTAAAAGCACATCAAAGGGGCGCGGCAGTCACTGATGCCAAAAGAACATTAGCCGCGTTGCTTCAACCCAACACTTCGGCCTTGTTCGATCACTTTGCTGAAAACAAATCCGACACGGAAACTCATTTGTTTTGGAAGTCATTGCAAAAAATATACTGGATGGAAAGCAAAAATAGACCAGACGAATCTTAAACTGGGTCGATGGTGATGTTAAGTAGGTGATCGGCGCCTTTCACGGAATGAGTGATCGGGCCTTGGGGACCTGGAGCAGGGCGGTCACTCTTGATTTGCAGGTGACGACTGTGCAAATACAGAACAAGCTGAACGTGTCAGACGAGCGGCACCGCAGGAGTCCCCGCGACAGGTGCAAGATGTTGAGACCGTCGATCCATTGGTTGTTTCCCATGTTCTCTGGAAACTGGATGACCAGTCTGAAGAAAGCGGGTTGTGGGGGGGGGGGTCACCATTTATCATTATTTTGTGTTGGAGTATATATTAAAACTTGGCGCTTGTTTCCTTTGTTGCTGCCGTACATTCTGTTCGAACAACCTTTTGATCATCGTCAGCAGACAAGGTGTGGTCAGTGCTAAAAATAAAAGCAGAAGAGAAACAATCTGGAGCAGCGGAAGTCTCGGGTGTCTTTCCGATTCCTTCGACGGCGAGTGCAAACCGCGCGTGCTGCCCAGCGCTTCTCAGCTGACATCCTGTCAGAACACGACTTCCACTTCTGCTGCAACCACGGGCTTCCAACAGAATACCTGCAGGCAGCGTTGTGAAAGGCGCTTCACAACTGAAAACTTTCACCTCGCGGACGCTTGCCTGTCTGCCTTCACGTTGCGTATGTCACCTTGATAGAATCAAGTTTCGCTGCGCAAGAAGCCGCCAACAGCCGATCAATGACCGCACACAGCTGCACATCTGTACAAAACGGGAGAATCAGGCGAAAAGCACTCACGCGACACGCCCCATTGCTTTTACGAGCAGAACACGCGTCGCCTTTCAGAATACTCTCTCCTACCCCCTGCAACCACTTCAGGATTAGCCTCATAAAACCCAGTCAGATTTACGATCGCCCAAAAATGCTTCCTGTCAAAATGTTTTGACTGCGCGGCGTGTCTTTCGACGTCGTTTCCGCGGAATTGAAGCAAAATTACAGCAAATGACATCCGATGTAGGGCAAAGTTTTTCAAGCTGCTCGATGCAATCAATGAAGTGGAAACGGGCGACACAGGTTCCAGATTGATTTCGTCAGCGCCGCAGGACAGAACCGACCATCTTCCTGCTACCGAGCACACCAACACAGTCAGCGACAAGAACGTTACAATACCCGTCGGGTACGGACGGAATCTCGTGACATCAGAGTCAGACTGTACAAACTCAACATTTTCTGTTGTTCCCCGTTACCGAGGTCTCGAACCTTGACGCGACCCCCGAACAAAGCCCAAAACTCATCCAAAAAGCATCTGAGGGAAACCTGACGGGAGCGGAAAAAACCAGAGCACACAGGAACGACTGGTGCCCAAGGAACATCGTCTGAGACTGTGGTTTCTCAAGCGACACTCATGTTCTTTGTTTGGCCTTGCCGTGCTGCAGCTTGTGTCCAACGACAACTGACAGGGAGACACGAGGAAAGCAGGATCCATCAATAGACGCTGAGAATTCCTGCGGCCATCCCTCAACCCATCGTTGCTTTCCGGCTGCACACTGAAGCCGTCCCCTCTGATCTTCCCTCAACATGAATATGAGCTGAAACGACGTTGGAGAGAACGTCATCGAAATCATCGAGAGGCGACGTCGTTTTCTGCCGGAATCTGTTCTTGCAGTGCTCGAACTTGCGATCATTCGTTCCTGTCGATCGATCAAAGAGCTGATCTGCGGGGGAACTCTCATCAGTGTCATTCAATTTGGCTCCATAATCCCGTCACAGAACGACAACGACGACACGCTGAAACCTCCGTCCCAGCGTCGTCTTCAGAGTGGAGGCGCTTGCTGTATCGAGCCCCCGGGGCCCAAGCTGTACATTTCATAATTCGTCCAGTTCTCTCGGCTGATGAAATTATCCACTGTAAATTCGCCTGTGTGTTCTCCGTCTGACGATATTATTGAAGAATTTGAAGAAAAAGAAAGGCTTTCTTTCTCGGCAGAATGAAAGAGTGGTTTTCTTTCTACTTCTTTTAAAATTCAAGGGACTTCCGCGGGACAGGACCCAAGCCTCGCAAGTCGTGCAGCGAAAGGTCAGTCAAACTGAAAACAGACCGAGAGCGCTGTGTTTTATTCTGACAAAGCCTCCATGGTCCTTCTGCAACTCCAAAACCTGACAAATCGTAAGAGCCAGCGATTCATAGGTCTGTGGCAAAAACGTTGTGACCACATGATCTGGAGAGTCTGGCCGGATGAACCTTCAGATGTGGGTCTTGGAGACAAAACACGGACATGATGGCTTCCATGTTCAACCACGGTGTGTGCTCTGCTATCATTCCTCATAAAAACGGCTCGGCAATCAACAATCCCAGTGTGTCCACAATGACACCCAATATGTGCTTGACAACTGTCGAAGCTCGATCGTCAGGAAGATGTCTTTGTGATCGCTTTCAAACCGACCAGAAACAATCGCTGAGCCGTTTCCTCTGCGTCCCGAGCATGGCTCCCGAACACTGTGTTTCACCAGTGGACCGAGCCTGGTGCTGCGGGGAAGCTCATGCCGCAGAGGCAGCGTCCTCCATCATTCCTTTCACCACCTCTGCATTTCGCAACTGAAGCGTCACCGAAAGGGCCCGTTTGGATTCACGGTTGCCGCAAAACGCGTTCCCAATTTGTCTTCTCACTTCGCACGCTGGTCAAATCACCTCATTTGACAGAATCCAGAAGATTTTCGACAAAAGGTGACTCACACTTGCATTCAGTCGTCTTCGGTGTTCACCACAGATTCATTGTGAGTTGTTTGAACGTTTAATGGCCGTGTTTGTTCCCCTCCCCCGACACCAGCTCTGATGACAGTAATGATGACAAATCGCACACAATCCGCACCCGGCCTCCAGTCTCCCCTCCCTTTGTTTTCTCACGCAAGCGCTTTAAACCGTGAGTACATGTACTCGAGGCTTTGAGACCTGATGAACATGTTTTGATATTCACTCTCAGGAGGCACCGTGACTTTCTTCACCAGTTGATTCCTTTTCTACGCAAATCTGTTGCTACTCAACGAACCAAGAAATCGATCGCTGAGCGAGTCAGTCCTCCAGACAGGAGGAGGTTGGCTGGTGGAACTTTGACTGTGTGACGGACCACAGGAGACATCTCGTTCTTGGACACCCCACATCCAGGTGGATACGTCTCCTTTAAGGTATCAAGACACAGCAATTTGGTCACTTGGCTTCTTGCTGAAGGTCAAAGAAGATCCTCATTCGTCTGACGCCTGTTTGATCTGTTTCAGTGTTGGTGGCAATCACCCTGGCGACACCGAGCCCTGGGTTTGTTTCCAGATCTGAAAGGTACAGATACACCGTCAGACTGAGCGCCGGGGGAGACAGCGGCGGGAGGGAGGGGGTCGTCGCTGTCTGATCCCCGGCTCAGCCCTCCGTCACAGATACACCTCCGATACGCGCATCTAACAAGATAAATCGCCGCCCAGAGCGTCTCAAACCGACAATCGCGCCTCATCCGTCAGTCCTTATCACAGGAGTCATTAAACATCACCCAATGTGAAAATGAAGCCAAAATACCACATGTCTAGGCAACGTTTCTACAATGTCACAAAAATGGCAGTTGTGTCATCAAAACTTTCTCTCAAACGGAACGGGACTGGGAGAGCCCACTGGCGGAGGTTCAGCTCAAATTCAAAGCTACACCAACACTGAACCTGCAGAATACTCTGGGTTCCTTCGCCAAGTTCACTGTGTTCAACAGGTTTGTGTCGGGTGCTCGCGAATCGGATATCTTTGGATGTACGCTGAATGCAGCGAAGGTGTGGTTCGTGAATGAAACCAATGTTTGAAGCAACTGAAAAGAACCGAGAGGATCAGGAAAGGTACTTGTGGAAGATGGGAATGGAATAGCTCACAGTCAAAGGAAACAAAAGCAAAGCCGGCCAACGAAAAGAATTCATCCATTGCGCAACTGGTTTCTCCAGAAAGCCCCTCTCCAAGAAACATCAATCCAATAAAAGGAGTCGCGCTGGAGGCTCGCCGGTGCCGCTGCTTAATCCCCGGCGGCGGGGGGCGCGTCACGCGCGCATTGATTTGCGGATGAGACAACTGTTGCGAACCCACCGCGGACACCAAGGCGAGGAAGGCGCAGCAGCGAGGTCCGCCGCCGCTGCGTCGGAGCCAGAGACGCCGACGCTGAGTGGTCCGTACATTGAACCCTGGCACTGTCGTCGCTCGGTCTTCAGCGGTTCCCTCCCTCGAGCTCATTCGTTTCCCTTCTCTCCTCAAGCCCCTTCTCCAGCCGCAGACAGACAGGAAAACAGATGAATATTTCACACAGCCGTCTGCAGATAATTGCATAAGCATGACAGATGTGGTGAGAAGGGTGCAATGATACATCGGAGCAGAGCACCTTGCATCGCGCACCTGGAGACTTCGCTCTCAGAACCACACACAACACGAGACAAGGCACCTTCACAAGTCAGGTCAGCAGCCCAACGAGCGATGAACATTACAGGACACGATTGAGGGTAAAGTCGCAATAAACCTGACAAAGGCTGGCAAAAACAGAGGGCCAGGGCCAGGAGGCTTGACGTCCTGAAAGCGTCTCTCCGTTGACCTTGACGCGGAGGATCTTTCACACTTGTCCGGCGGTCAGCTTCTAAAACTGCCTGGGTTTTGGACCTGACCGGAAGAGCTCACCACGTGTCTGAAGAGTCTTGAGAACACGCACCGCGTCTGCGTGATGCCCACGTGGAGTACACGAAGGGGCACGTGATGTACAGAGCAATTGTTCTGCTCGGTCGGAATGAAGCATCATTACGTAAGGCAGATCTGTTTCACAGGGAGGAAGCTACCACGGTGAGCTGGGCGCGGCTCGGCTCCTCTGACTCATTGTCAGGCTCTCTCAAAACTTGCATTGTTCCTGAAATCTGTCTGTGGCGTGATCTCTTCTGGTGTGACCCTCACATGTGGATGCTCAAACCATTGAAACATCAACATTCCTTTCCAAGGAACCGAACTCAGACAATGAAAACTGCACTCCCACTGGAATACAAGTTTTTGCTTCTTGCGTATCAGATGTTTCTGACACAAGAGGAAGAAAGTGCAATGTTGTCGTTCTTGTTTCAAGTGTCATGGTTCCACCCACTGTACTCCCACAATCTTTTTTATTCCAGCTTGCGTCATCGTCCAAACGCGCAGCGAAATCGGATCCCGCGATGTACGACGTATGTATGGCGCAAACTGTGGTCCGCTGAAGAACGCCCGAGACCACCGTCCCTGGGATTTTGTCAAAGGGTAGAAAATAACACATCTCGCATGACACGGCAAAATGCAGAAAAGAAGTCTTTGTGTGAAGAGATCGTGAGACAAAAAATAGCGCATGCCTGGAGCTTCCATAAATAGATGAGGATGCGTCACTTAAGCTAATACCATTTGCGATCATCAAAGCCTTTCAGGAAACGCAGATCGGATCTGGTAACTCCTCGGCAGCAGTGAGGAAACCGTTTTCGGAGAAACATGGCATTTCGAGTCCACCGACAACACAATCAATGTCACACGATATCTTGACAACGCACCAGTCAGTACCGCAATCTGACACCAGACCACACTGCACATTTCGCTGTTCAATACACTCCACGTCTCTTCATTCGCTCCTCGTCGCAACGAGGATTCCCACACATTTCGAGTCTTCTCCCCCTGCACACGAGGACGTCAAACAACAAACTCTCCATCTCCGACAAAAAACGCTTCTTCATTGTGCGAGGCGTCTCATATTCAGCGCCAGGATCCTCGAGACCCGCGCGCGTCGGCTGGAGCCTCAGCGCCATTGTGCACCAGCACTTCTTCCCATCAGGTGTCAAACACCGCCATCTTCACGACGACAACAGCAAGATCTTTGAAACGTCCTCTGACGGACAAAACCTGTGGAATCACCCTGACTCTGGGCACTTCTCTATCTTCCTCATGTTCAGGGAAGAAACCCGACCACAATTGCCTTCCTGGATTCAGAACGATTCCAAAGGGGTAGATCTACGAGGCAGGAAATTTAAAAGACCGATCCAAGTGCGCTGTTTGGAAACGGTTTATTCGAACAATGCCAAACTTGGGTATGGTCAAGACTAATGTCTGGGCAATGTCATGCATTATTAAAATGTAATGTCAAACAAACAGAACACTAGTAAAAATACTTGTAACAATGCAAAAAATTCAACAGTTGGTACAAAATCTCAGTCCGAATCACAGTCTTCTTGGGAGTGGTCGACACTGTCTTGGTCTGCTTGTGAAATGTCAGAATCTTCATCAGAGTCATCTGCAGGTCCTTTGGCAAACAAAGGGTCAATCTGAACTCCGTTGCCTTCGAAGTATTCCCCGTTCACAGCCTCGCACTTTTGCCATCTCAGCACCATTTCATGGAGGGCGTCATCAAACACTGATTTTGGAAATGCCATCAGAATGTTCCTTGTTTCTTCCTTCAGAGTTTGCACATTGGGATAATGGATTCCTCTCATCTTTGCCTTCATTTTGGGGAATATGCTGAAGTCGCATGGTGCCATGTCAGGCGAGTTTGGAGGGTGTTCGAGCAGGTTGAATCCCCATTTCCTCATCTTGCAGGTGGTGAAATCTGACCCATGAGGCGAAGCATTGTCATGGTGCAAAATGAATGATTTGTCTTTCCAAAGATGGGGGCGTTTCTTGCGCAATGCTTCCTTCAATTTGGACAGTGTCAAACAATATCTGGGTGAGTCAATTTTGTCCTTTGGGTCCAGAAACGCAATCAGAATGACGCCTGCACAGTAAAAAAAAAGAGTCATCATCACTTTCTTTAGTCCATCGATGCGCAGGGGTTTCTTGGGACGTTTGTCTTGGGGAGAAATCCAGTGGAAACTGTTGGCTTTGGTCAGCATCTCGTAAGTGGAAACCCATGTCTCATCCCCTGTGACAATCCTTCTGACAAACGCATCTGGGTCTTCATGTGAACACAGCCACTGGAGATTGTCTTTGGCTAAAGTCCATCTTGTCCACTTTTGCACTTCTGTCAGTTCTTTAGGCATGAACTTGGGGATTCTGCGGGTCAGCTTCAAATCCTTTCTGACAATTTGCCGCACTGTGTGGGTGGAAAGTCCGGTGATTGAAGACAGGTTGCGCAAACTCAGAGTCCGATTTCCTTCCAACAGCTCAGACACCATCCGAATATTTTCTGGAGTGCGTTTTGAGCGTGGTCGACCAGCCTTTGGAGCATCATGAACATTGTCATCACCTTCTCAGAACCGCTTGTGCCAAAACCTTGTCTGTGTTTTTGACAGAGTCCTGTCTCCCCACACTTCATGAAGCTGTCTCCAAGCCTGGATGGGACTCTTGCCGCTCTTCACCAGGAACTTTAGAGTCACTCTCTGTTCGCCTTTGACATCCAAGTCCACTTTGGGATTGATAAAAAAGAGCAACAAACCCAACACGACAGTGAACATGGTGCTGCCGAGTAATCCACACTCAAACACATCTTTTTCCACTGATTTGTTTGTGGGAGTGTCACTACTTGGGTCACTGTCGCTCTCACACAGACAGGAGAGTAACCTCCACTGCACAAAAAGGATGAACAAGCGTGCATGAGCATCCTCTGAAAATATCAAAAGAATCCCATGACCCGTTCAATAGATATCGCCTTGGATCGGTCTTTTAAATTTCCTGCCTCGTACGTCGCGCGCATCACAGTTGGAAGGAGGAAGTTGTCGAACCAGATAAAGTACGGGGCTTTCGGTGGTGACTCGTGCACTTGTGGACAGAAATAGACATCGTATGACTGATAAGGAAATGTTGGCCTTCTCTGCGTTACATCATGAACCTTCTGTACTTCTCCCACGATGAGTCTGATAGAATGTACTCGACCCAGTGACACGCTTCAGCAACATATCACGAACAGACTGGACGCACGACAACATTGCACTTCATCATTGGTGGTACAAAGCAGACGGAAAGTCCTCTGCGGTCAAGAGCCATCCGCTGCCCCACTGCTGCAGCAGCACGTGCGCCGCGCTCTGCAGGTCGCTGTCGACGCCGCCCCGAGGCGCGTTCTCCGTGCGCCGCCGGGAGCTGCGCCGTCTCGACCGGCGCTGCACGCGATCCCACCATCCGAGCTGTGCCATCCAACAAGCTGCAGAGAGGCAGATAACAACACGGCAACTGTCCGGGGTGGACCTGTGCTGTGTGGGTGGGAAGGGCAAAGAAGCGCGAAGATTTTGTGTACGAGGGAAGTCCACAAATTCCTAGTTTTTGTCCAATATTTCTTGTTCTTTCGGGCACCAATTTTTTTTGGACACAAGGCAATCATCTCCACGATCTTGTCAATGTATGCAAACACTGCAAAGGTCATTTGGGGCAAAAGATCGATCCCGGAATTGAGGTCAAACTGTCTGGCATGCCAGCGCGACATACACCAAGTCAATGGCTACAAACAGCATCTTTTTTGCTTGGACTTTAGTGACTTTTTGGGTGCTGTTTTTGGGTGGAGACATGCTGAACAAAGAGGAGCGAGGTGAGCAACGGACTGTGCTCAAATTTTTAGTGAAATCTGGATTGAGCCCCACCCAATCTTGGACCAGGATGCATGAAGTCTTCGGAGCCAACTCCATTTCCAAGAACACAGTGCGGTTGTGGCATCGCCAGTTTTCTTCAGGGGAGAACAGCACTGCTGACAAACCACGGACTGGATGCCCGAAATCCGCACGTTCTGCCGACAACATCGCAGCTGTGAGTAACCATCTGACCCAAGACAGGCATCAAACTGTCCGAGACATCGCTGAAGACCTGAATTTGAACAAGTCATCTGTGCACAGCATCCTGAAAAGAGACCTGAAACTCTCCAAGATCGCTCCGAAGTTCGTGCCAAAAGTGCTCACGGAAGAACAGAAATGCGCCCGCAAGGAATGGAGTCAACAGAATCTGGATCTGCTGAGGGAGACTGACAACATGATGGACTTTGTGATCACTGGGGACGAGACATGGATTAGTGTCTTTGAGATGGAAACAAAGGTTGCTTCCAAGGAATGGCACCCCAAAGGAACCAGAGCAAATCGGCCGCGCAAAGCTCTGCGACAAAGGGGTGAGCACAAGGCAATGTTGACTGTTTTTTTTGATGTTCAGGGCATGGTCATGTCCGAGTTCGCACCTCCAGGAAGCACCATCACAGCTGAATCCTACAGAGACACACTGGAAACCCTCAAGAACAGGATCAGAAGAAAAAGGAAAAACTTGTGGGCGGTGCAGGAAGACGGTTGGAGAGGTTTCTTTTTGCATCATGACAATGCGCCCAGCCACACTGCCATCCCTGCTCTTGCTTTCATGGGTGAAAATGAGATCAAGATGTTGGCACACCCGCCCTATTCGCCCGATCTTGCGCCCTGCGAATTTTTTTTATTCCCTTACCTCAAGGATCGCTTCAGGGGTACTCGCTTCCCAAATCTGGATGCCATGAAAGGAGCTGTGCACAGGGCATTGTGGGAAATTCCTGTGGAGGACATTGCACAAGCTCTCAGACAGTCACTGCCCATCAGGTGGATGAAATGTGTCAAATTGAACAGCGAGTACTTCGAGGGATCGCACCTGATCGTGGATCCAGAGGGAGATCATGGATTGGTTGTCCACCATGAGGATGAAGACGAGGAAACAGAACCCAGTTCAGATGACAGTTGACTTTTTGTGCCAATTGTTGTGGCGGACTTCGTTCCAGTTTGACCCATTTTAAAGTTATAAATTTGTGCATGTTTGAAAATTTTCTGCAATGAATTTTGTGCTCTTTGTGTTCATTTTCAAGTTTACATGTTGCTTTGACATTAAATTTTATGGTGCGCATCCAAAAACGCCTTCTTTTTGGACAAAAACTAAGAATTTGTGGACATACCTCGTATGAACGGTTTGCGACTGACGTGATACTGTAGGGATGAGAAGGCAATACATATGCGGATTCCTCAGAACGAGCTCGGGACCAGAATTCACGTCAAAACCCGCAAGAGTCGAAGCGCAAATGACACAACTCGGGAGCCAAAGCAGCTGGAGAGAATAACGTCTGGGACAGACGGAAGGTTGAAAACGTTTCAAATCTTCCCAAATGTCTTGATTGAACAAAGTTCGTACTCACGAATCAGAAACAAAGTAGCGCGTATCACCATCTTACCTACAAAGAGAAGAAGTAACAAACATTTAATGCACAGTCAAACATATCGAACATTTCCAGAGAAAAGACAACGGCACTCGAAAAATGGATGTGTTGTGTCGCCAAACAAAACGCACTTAAAGTTCGGCTCGTCGTTCGCGTCGAGCTTTGTCCGCATCACGACTGTCCCACAGCTGTTCCGAGACAACAAACAACTTGAGCTACTCGTTCCGAGTCTGGAAGTTGGATGCGCAGGAGCAACAAGTCAAGTTACTCGTAGGATCTATGCGACAAGTTTCGAACCAAACAAGAGATTTTCTGTGGCGTTTGCAAGACCCACAACGGACGGTCCCCCCACCCACCCACCCACACACTACTACCACTACTACTGCTGCTGCTGCTGCACCAGCTATTTCTCACACCAGTCACGGATGCTTATTCAAACGCATCGCACGTACAACCCAATTCCAACAGGCACCCAGTTCATCACTGGAGTATAATCTCCCAACTGTGCGGTTGCAAAAACACGCGTTCTGCGCAAAACTGGGCGTGGGTTTTGACAGCCTGTCTCGGTGTCTGAAACCTTTCTGACCTGTCTGAATAAGGCCCAGACCCGACCCCCCCCCACCACTGAATTCAACAGCCAATCACATCGATTCAAGATTAACAGACCGTACACAACGAGTCTTGCACCCTGGCAGACAGAACAGAAATTCGGCTCGGTTTGCAGTGTCTGCTGCTCCTGATGGATCATCTCCGCGAAGCTTCCAATTATCTGAGAACACTGACACTTCGTACCGCCGGTCTTTTTTTCTCAGGGAATCATCGCTCTATTGTAGCTGACGCAGCACAGAGCCCGGTGTCTGTGGAAATCAATTATCACGGGGAATGCGAGCTCCGCATTTATCTCTGCTCGCTTTCAGTGCCAAAAACTCCGTGGATCCAGGTGGAAGATGCAGAAAGAGAAGCGCGGCGTTCCGATAGACGAGTGGGTGGGAAAGGCTGAGAAGGGAAAGGACGGCGCAGAACAAACTCGGCCACAAACCACTATCGAAGCTGTCCAACTATGCAACCACTTCCAACTCCTGCACGTCGTCCCTGACTGCAGTTGGATTCGCGGCAGAAACGCTCAGCGCTGTTCGCCAGGTTCTGTGCGGGAGCGGAAACCCTCGTTCTCTCCGCTCACTCCGTGGTGCACCACCCACCGCTGACACACGCGCTTCCAGAATCGTTCTGCTTTCTGCCTTCCTGACTTATGTGCACGTTTTGACATGTCCTTCAGCTCAAACCATCAAAGCCAGTCTGTTCTGTAATCTGCGTATGCAGTACTTATCGCAGGCGCAGAATAGGTCGGGCGCCGCTCCCACAGTTTTGTTATTTCTCCGGTATCTCGCAGCCGACACACAAGCCGAACTCTTCGAGCCCGCCAGATTAGGTTTCGTTTTCTCTCTACACTTTCGGGGGTTCTGAGCCTCAAAAACTGCCAAGAACTCTTGGTTGTTGCAGGCAAATTGCTGTGTGTGGAACCAAGGTGAAACTGAACACCGTTCGAAAGCTGACAACGTTTCCGTGGAAACACGAGACGTGTTCAAATCTGAGGCAAGGCTGAGGTTTGTGCGGGAGAAGGCCCAGGCCTGGCCCTACACATGGCCTGCCACACGGCCAAACACCCTGCACGAACCCGCCGAATCAGCGTGCGTGTCTTCCCAGCTGTTTTCCCACCGTACCAAAAGGAACCATTGCATTCCAAATGAACGGACTCGAACCCAGACCGCTGCAGCAAAGAGACTCAGTGTTCAAGTCCCAGCGCCCGGCTGCACCAGTCCCTGAACATGAAACTGCACCGAGGCACTCCGGCAGAATTCAAAACAAGTCGCAGTGAACCATTCATCAAAGGATTCCGGCGTTCAGCCTCAACTCCACTCCCTCCCCACCACAGGAACAACAGACACGCAGCTCCCAACCTCAAATTCCACTGCTGGTTCAGAACCCACGTCCTCAAAATGTCAAGGTCTGGGATGAGAGAAAAGTTACGGATCACTGAGGGAGAAGGCGTCCACACTTGACTTCGGGGGGGGGGGAGGGGTCCGAACACCAACGTCATCTTTGTCCCGAATACATCCAACCCAAACCAGAATTCTCGAGATTCTTTACCGAGCAATGCAGTGCTTGGGGGTGTGATGACATCCGAATCAGATTCCTGTTTCACTTCAACCAGACATGTAAGTCACACACATCATCATCCTGACAAAATACACGTCACACAATTACACCAGTTTGTTGTCAATTTTGAAAACAACGGAACACTGCAAGAGTTGGTTTGAAAGAAATGAATCTCTGCTCAAGTGATGGTTTGGGGAGGGGGCGCCATAGCCAGCACATGTCAGTGTTAATTAACAACACCAGAAACGTGATCACTACAAAAAAGAGGAGCAAGCCAGACACTTGTCTGTGATTTTGGGTCAATTTGACGTGAGTCAACAAACCAATTTTTGTCAAAATGAGCATCAGGGCAAATTTTGAAACACACTGGGCGTCACCCTGTGTCAGTTACACACAGAGTGGAGGGGATCGAAATGTGACACACTCCGGGTAGACCTCACATCAATGTTTTCACTCCTACATTTCAGACATGTTTGCCGTTTTCAAAACTGAATCTTCCGTCTGCACTCGACTCCACAAAGTGCGTCTTTTGCTGAGGCTCCTCTGAAGGAAGTGCACGCTGACAACCAGCACGAATCCGCCGCTCCCAAGCCTCTCAAAAATCCGGTTATCAACGCTCTACAGAATGAAGCTTTGTGATCCCCAGCCCACGCCAACACGTCAACAATAGATACTCACTAATCAGTACACAACGCAGAATCGGCCAAATATTAATAATCTGCCCAGCGAGGCTCTGCAGAGAAACCGCAGCCGCATTCCTCCCGCAGAAAACCTATCCACCTGCCCTTTATCATTTTCACCACATCCCGGCGCTACCTGAAGAAAGAACCGGGCTATTTTTCTCAAATTAGCCCAAGCCCCTTTTATTTTTAGCAACAATGTAATGTTTGCCAAGATAACTCAGCTGACTGATTTTCTTCAAAGAGAAAGCGGAGTTTTAACATTTCTGTTTCACCGCTAAACTAGCCCCCAAGGGCGAAGAGGAGAAACAACGGGAGGAAGAACCGAGGTGAGATGGCTGAAACCAACAAACCGCCCTGTAAGAAACACGGCTTGGAAAACATCGTACGGCAATGCGTTCAAACGAGACGAGACATTCCCATCAACAGACCGGATCGATCGTCCTGAGAAAAGTAACTGAGTTTATTCGTATCTCTGGTCCGGTCTCCACACACCCGACCCCATCAACTGGATATGGGAGGAGGGGGCCAATAGAACGCGGTGAGTATCCTCGCCGGCAATTTTGCACGCCGTGTACTTGAGCCTGTTGAACCAACGCACATCGAAGCAATATTCAATTTGGCATTGATACAATGTGTGACTTATTCATGCAACACATCTATTTACCTTGTTTATGAAGGAATAACATCTGCACGCAGTGACTCGTGCAGCGACTGATCGAGATCACTGCACCAGCCACTCGACGACCACGCGCACCGTGTGTGCGCTGGCGTGGCGTCACTGGCCCTCAGACACTCCCACCTTGCAGGTGCAAAAGCATGACGCGAGTAGCCAGATATTTCAAGTCAGAGTTGAAACTTGAAAGTTGTTCGGGACCCCCTTCATCCTGACTAAATTTGGTGTGCAACACTTGCGATTGGCAACTCAAGTTTCACCATCAACAACATCTCTCACACAAGAAGTTTCCGTGAACAACTCCAAAACGTACCCCTCCTGCTGCACCCCACCCCAAACCTTTGGATTTTGGCAGCAGCGCCGGGTGCGTCTTTTTGCGGTGGTTCGGGAGAGCTGTGGGGCTGGAAGGATTCTACGCTCGCATCGGGTAATGCGAACCAGCTGAATCAGCAAACAATCCGTTGTTATGCAAGAGGCACCCCATTCCTCCAGGTTCTGCTGTCGCTACTCCCACCCAGAACCCAGATCTGAAAAGCATTGCCGTCTCTCGGGCCCGAACTAAGTAACATTGCGTAGCACCTTCTGGTTGTTCGACAAGGCTCATGAAGCAAGTCGCCTCAAAGCGCGATTCATCACCGTCGTTTCAGAGAGATATCTGCCACACAATCAACAAAACCGCAGGGGCAGGATGTCCACGTTGCGAACCAGGGACTGATCATCGGTCTGTCCAGAAGACAGGTGGAAGACGCGCAGGTTCAAACCGGCAGCAGTCAGTTCCACTGGCAACAAAGAGCCGCAGAATCGAGACGAACCTGTGTTTCGTTCACAAGGAACTTCTATATGGAGAGCAGAGAAAGGCTGGGACTCCACGGTTGACATCATCGCAATCTTGACGGACGCCGCGAGTGGCAATGTTTCAGTCTCACAAGATCCCACACGAAGCGAAGACTCAGGCCGCAGACTTGGACCTTCACACGTCGCCGTCTTGAATACAAATCTACCAACAGCTGCCCAACCGTACTCTCAATATCATTGCCATTTCTTTCAGCTCAGCATTCCAGGCCCATGTCTCAGACCGCAGGTCAGTGCGCCCCATCAGTTTGTGCTGTATTGACGTGACGACGTGAAAACGAATCCACCCACTCCCCCTTTTGCCAACTTGGTGAAACAACAAGAGAAGGGACAATTCTGAACCTGATATTTGTGAAACACATCTACTGCTCCGAACACATGCGTGTGCGACGTCCGGTGGTGACTGTGACATGGCAGCAGCCTCGATCACCAAGCATGTGCCGCTCCCACGAGTTGCTCCATGCTGTTCTTGGACTCGCACTGAGGCAGCGAACAAAGGACACGTCGCACATGAACGGGGTTTGAAAAGGACGGACCAACAATCCTGTTTGTCGAAATGGAGTGCCACGTTGGATTGGGGCAAAATCGAATGGTCTCCACATTTTTTGTACACTTCCAATTTTGACTCTGGCGAGAACTCGTTGCGTCACAAACCTCACAACAAGAGTAGCTTTCCTCTTTATTCACATTTCCCAAATTCTCCCAATTCTGCCCGACTCCATGGAGAGAAAAACAAATCATCATCACAATAACCAAATTATATCGCCAATTCCCAACCCGCTTCATTAACAAGCACAACACGGTTGGTGGCGAATCGAGACCGAAATTAACACCCAGTCGCGACCCGCCCTGTCACGTTGAATTACCCCGAAACCCGGGGTGCTTCTGCAGGGTCCACTAAACATACGCTGAGGGCACGTCCTAATGCAATGTGACACATTCATATTTTGCGGAATGAAGAAGTACTCGTAGCTATTGCGGTATTTTGGATCCACTGCTGAAGTTGTCCTGAATGATGAAGTGCATGCCACACTTTGCGCACTGAGAGATCCAATGGAAGAGGGCAAACTCAAATTGCAGAGGAAGTTCAGTGTTTTGCATGTCAAACAGATTCTGCGAAGCGAACAAGTGTAGCCTATGAACGACGACCTTCCACAACACAGTCGTTGGAGAACTCGCAGAACCCCGCGGCCACGTGACCACCAAACTGCCAAGATCACCATCTCCAGTACCGCAAAGTACAGCCCGAGTGTACTCATATGGTTGCTTTGTACACGAGGCGTGAACCACGTACTTTTCTGCTACTCACCCATCGTAGCGTTTTTACGGTTTGAGATCATCAATCATCAGTACACTGGTTTGACTGACAGCTCGACTGCTCTCGGTGCTCTGGCGGCTGAACTAAACAACGTCTGGCGGAACAGATGTGGACGTCCTTGCAACGTCGAAGGAGTCTGGCGAGCAGTGGTGTTTGTCTCTTTATCACTGGGGTCAACGCCACGTCACACGTCACGTACCGCCAGAAAAGTTAGCAGCCCGAAACCCAAAGAACTGGTCTTTTGATTTCTGCGATGTAACGCCGAATTCGCTGCCCAACAAAACGTCCCACACGCAACGCATGATTTCCACAAGTGTGTGGGTGCGCCCAGTGCGGAGACACAGCCTGGAGGATTGCTCTCCACATGAACTCGTGCGATTCTCATACCTGCAGTGGGTGGAGGGCACTGGAAAAATAATTGTGCGATTCGATGCGGCGGAGGAAACAGTTCAATCCGCTGGAGGCCGCCAGATCTCGCTGTGATGCTCTGGGTTCGACGCATTCGCGTTCAAAATGGGATCCACCGCGTGTGCGATCATACGCTTCAAAAAGAGCTTTTCCAATTTTTCAGGAAAGTTGGCCTGGTGGTCCACCAAAGACCACCTGAACAAAACGCGTGCTTGTGTATAAAAGTTTACACTGCAATGTGAAGAACGGGTCTGGAGGCCGTCGCAACGTGAACTTGTTCCGTATTTCATCTGCGCCGCTCCCCGAGTCGTGCGCGGCGGACGGTCTGCGCGCCGCCGCCGCCGCCGCCGGACTCGGCATCGCCACCGCAGCGCACCGAGCAACGACAGATGGAGATTTATCACGGCCGCAGCGCGCAATGTTGCCGAAGTTAATAATTCATCGTTAATTAGAGCTGAATACACAGCGCTTAATTACGCCGCTTCTCCGCTCTCCAACTCCTGATTTATCGCCCGCCCCTTTAACCACGTGCGCTGATTTAATCTCCACCTCCTCACGCGGTTCTGATCAAATCATCAGTTCTACTGCGGTATACATCAGCTACTCTATGAATCCCGTTCATTTGTGACGCCCAGAATCACACTCCAGCCCCAGTTTGCAGACTGCAGGACACCGGGGAAGCGTGGACCAAGAGGCAAGAAACGCCCAAACAGGATGCGAACAAGTTAAGTGTCAGTCCTAACCTCAAATCCACCCCAAAACAACGCCACTCTTTCCTCAACCAAAGCAGGTCGTCAGAACAACCTGACACAGCCGACATACGTACGAGTAACCTGCGCACAAAAGTTGAGAGATATTTTTGTCCAGCTTGTTCAAACTGGCCCAAACTTTCACGAAATGTTGACACCTTCAAAATAACCTTGATCTGCGACATATGAAACACACATTGAAATCATTTTGCAGTGTCTGCTTCACGTAATCTGTACGCTGAGAGGCAGGCGCGAGAATCCAGCCCAACCGGCTTGATTCACAGACTTGCCGCATTAATAAGTGATGCTGATCGCTCCCCGAAGGCGCGGGTGAATCTGTGTGGTCCCGAGGGGGGCGGCAGGCCGCGCCCCCGACCCCAGCTCGACAACTACACGCAGCAGGGGAATGAGCAACATTCATCTGCACACATTCTGTGGGCTGCTGAACCGTGGGGTGGTTGGTGAACGACTTCGCCGCCGTCTCTCGGGGTTTTTTCTGTTCATAAGGCTGAGGAGAATTTAACCCTGGACAGAAACAAATTCCACAGCAGCACAGACAGTCGTTCTCAGCAATTGCAGTTGGACACTTGCCTGTCCAAGCACGAAAACAAATGAAGCCGATGCCGGCAGGCGTTTGAAACTCTGATGACCAAGGCACCTCAGAAATTTACTTGAGCCGACTCCACAGCAATGAGGGACCTGTCGTTTCTGGTTGAACGTGACTGTCTTCATTTTCTTCTCCGTTTGTACTGCCATTGTCCTTTGTCCAGTGGCACTGTCTTGCTGAAATTACCCTCGTGTTACGCGGGCGGAACTGCGCAAGATTTCACCCCGAGCTTCTGGTTGCGCTGTGACACGGCAGGTTGGATGGAACACGCGATGCGGGGTGTCTGCTCCAGTGACCCAGAGCCTCAGGCCACGTGTGCTCCGAATCAGGCGCACAAAAATCGGGGCAAAATAACAGCAAAAATTTTAATATGCACTGTGAAAAAGGCTCCTATCAAGGGGTGTTTAAAACGTGTCAACTGTGCAGAGGCAGAAGGCGTGCACGATGTACGAGGTTCTATCCAACCATTCTGAGACTGGTCATGTTCACCATCAGCCTCGAAGGACACGGGTGGTTGATTCGACACAATTGATTCCATTCACCTTCTCAGTGCAGACAGGCCAATTGGCTTCGTCGCTGACCATGATGAGTCTCACTATGGTTGGATAGAACCTCGTACAGCGGGTGTGCACATAGTGCGTCCGCGGAACATAGAGAACCACGATTCGCGCGCACGAAACCTGAAGATTGTATTCTGTGACACAGAAATCCCCAAATGACGCCAACAAAACCCTGATCGGCAAAAAGTTCAGAGAGTGATTTTTGGATGGTTGCCGCTCGGAGCCAAGAGGCTGACTCCATGCGTCACCCCATGCGGCACGACACTCCGTGCGTCGTGCGCCGCGTGTTGTCAGCAGCGACAACCGCATGGTCCGGCTGAAAAGGAGCGCTGCCTGTTCTTCAAAAGGAAAAAGTGCCAGAGTTCGGTGAAGAAAGACATATGGCAAGAACGCGCCACAAACTCTTCCACCGTTATGCTCACATTTATATTGGCGCGAAAATCTCCTGAACACGATGGAGGGAAGGGTGATCTGCCGTGTACTTTTTAGGTGATTTGAGGAGCTTGGTCCGATTTGTGAGCTTTTGGAAAAAGCGAGCGAAATCGGAGTGAGCGAAATCAAATCACCTATAGGCAGCCTCTTCCAAAAG